>OJKP01000159.1_pt1 | contig 54607 bp, 53 predicted proteins | sample 1596521 | NCBI WGS metagenome assembly OJKP01 (sample SAMEA4350130, study PRJEB24818) | metagenome | biome: human; feature: gut; material: faeces | place: Denmark | collected 2013-09
GCAGCAAAGGTAGTTGGTTGTAGCGGCGCGATACAGTTAGCTTACCCACCCGCCTCTTTAGCTCAGTTGGCCAGAGCACGTGATTTGTAATCTCGGGGTCGTTGGTTCGAATCCGACAAGAGGCTCACAAAAACTTGCACTTTGCAGGACGTTAAGAATTTAAAGGTTATGTGATACACTAGGTATTGCGTAACCTTTTTTTTGTGTACGCTCGGCATGAGTTTTATGAGGCAGCCGATATTTCGGGTCAACGGGTATTCCCAGTTGGTATTTTTCTCTTGTCGTATGTTTACCCATTTCCCATGTTGTAGTAAGTCTGTTGAGTGAAGATACAGTCCTATTTCAAAGAACGAGAATCGCCTCTCTGCATAGATGGAAATTCCCCCTTGTAAACGGAGAATTTCATAAACTGCGAATGGAGTTCTCTAAACTTCGTCAATATCACGCTAAAACCTAGGTCTTTTCGTTTCTGTTTGAAGACTTTCCCGTCGTACACAGGCCTGTGGTAGAGCTACCGCACGGCAGCGGTAAAGCTACCACAGGCCTGTGGTAAAGCTACCGCACGGCAGCGGTAGAGCTGTCACTGGGCAGTGTACGACGGAAAGATGTGCATCTGCAAAAGGAAAAACGTACATCTGCAAAAGGTAAAACGTACATCTGTGGACGGCATATAAGTCACTTTTCTCATCATACAACTGGTAATATCCGTTGCTCTCATAAGGCCAGTATTTCGCAGAGTTAAAAAGAATCGCTCTATTAGAAAATAACTTTAGATTCGCAAAGTGTAATTGTCAAATAAAGGTTTAAGATAGAAAAAGTCTAAGACAAGATGATTTTTTTTCGTTATAAAAGTTACAAAAAGAAATATTATACATATTTTTGTAGACGAAAAGTTTAAAACAAAAGATTTTCTTAGGCAATAGGTAAAATTATGTAGCGCAACATGACAAGTTGTCAATGCATATATCCCCTTGAAACCATAACGCTCTTATATAAATTATGAACGCATTAGAAACTGTAGAACGCCTAAAGCAGCGTTTCCCTAACGAACCTGAATACATTCAGGCTGTTAGCCAAGTGCTCGGAACTATTGAAGAGGAGTACAATCGTCATCCCGAGTTTGAACAGGCCAATCTAATTGACCGCATTTGCATTCCTGATCGTATTATTACTTTTCGTGTAACGTGGGTTGACGATAAGGGTAAGGTGCAAGTAAACATGGGTTATCGTGTTCAGCACAACAACGCTATCGGTCCGTATAAGGGTGGTATCCGTTTCCATGCAAGCGTAACTCCTTCAGTGTTGAAGTTCCTTGCTTTTGAGCAGACTTTCAAAAATGCGCTGACCACACTTCCTATGGGTGGTGCAAAGGGTGGTTCTGATTTCAATCCCCACGGAAAGAGTGATGCAGAGGTGATGCGTTTCTGCCAAGCTTTTATCAATGAATTATATCGTCACATCGGTCCTGATGAGGATGTTCCTGCTGGTGATATCGGTGTAGGTGGTCGCGAAGTTGGCTACATGTTTGGTCAATATAAGAAGTTGACACATCAATTCGTAGGTGTTCTTACAGGTAAGGGACTTGAATTTGGTGGTTCGCTCATCCGTCCTGAAGCAACAGGTTACGGAAACGTATATTTCCTCGAAAATATGCTTCAGACGCGTGGCATCGAGTTGAAAGGAAAACGCGTACTTGTCAGCGGTTCGGGCAATGTGGCACAGTATACAGTTGAGAAATTGATTCAGTTGGGCGCAATTCCTGTGACTTTATCAGACTCTAATGGTTACATTTACGATCCCGATGGTATTGATGCTGAAAAGTTGGCTTTCGTTATGGAGCTCAAGAATGTAAAGCGTGGACGCATCAAGGAATATGCTGAAAAGTACGGTGTAAAGTATGTTGATGGCGCTCGCCCTTGGAATGAAAAGGCTGATATTGCTCTGCCTTCTGCTACTCAAGATGAAATAGAAGAAGCAGATGCAAAGGCATTAGTTGCTAATGGCATTATTGCTGTAAGCGAAGGTGCTAATATGCCTTCTACTCCTGAGGCTATTAAGATATTCCAAGAAGCTGGCCTGCTCTATGCTCCTGGCAAAGCTGCGAATGCAGGTGGTGTAGCTGTTTCTGGCTTGGAAATGAGTCAGAACTCAGAACGTTTGAGTTGGACTCGTGAACAGGTAGATGCGCGCTTGAAGACGATTATGAATGATATTCATCAGAATTGCGTGAAATATGGTACTCAGAATGATGGTTACATCAATTATGTACGTGGTGCTAATGTTGCTGGCTTCTTAAAGGTTGCTAAAGCGATGATTGCTCAGGGCATCGTTTAATTCTTGTACTGATTGATTATTAGATATTTTATAAAAGCTTGCAAGGAGTGAAGAGCCTCTTGCAAGTTTTTTCTTTCATTTTATAGGACGAAGGTATTGGACAAAACGAAAATAACTGACCTCTCCAAGAAATTTTGTAGCCTTGGATAAATCAGAAATATTTAAGTCTCTACTTTTTAGTAGTTCTATTTATTCGGAAATAGAAAGAGCCTGTTTAGTGTATAATCTTAATGTTCCCATAAAAGCAAAAGACCCGCCCAGGTTCGCTGTTCAAATGGGAATCGTGGCGGATTCTGTTGCTGTAAAGATACGAATAATCATTGATAATATAAACTTTTTAGCAAGAAAAAGCACGATAAAGAGGATTTCTTTGACATATTCGTATTTGATAATGTTAAATCAGACCTTAAAATCATACTTTACCAACCAAACAAAGTGGTTTCCGAGATAAAAGTGTTATCTTTGTAGCGTCTATATCCATACCGGAAGCCCCGATGGGCAGAGGTTGGGCAGACATATACATAGTAAAAGGCGTATCTGACGCTTTTGTTTTGACGATTCGTGAACTTCGCAAACTCATTTGTCAGTCAAGAACAAAGCAACAAGAAACGTCTCATGGGTGTATTATATACAGCCCTTATTGGCTTCGGTTGCATTTCGCATTCGTTGCCAAGAAAGGGTATTTATATACTTACACATACGTGGGGCTTTCGGCGTTGCTCGTTTCGGACTGACAGGGCAATGCGAAGGCCTACGAATCGTGGAACGGGTGACAGACTGGCTCCACGTTCTTTTATTTTGTATATTCGCCAATAAAAAATTAACCCTGCTGTGGTAGCCAGGCAGTCATCTTAAAAAATAATACAAGATGAAGAGATTTTTATTCGTTACCGCAGCATTGCTCGTAATGTCGGTATCATTCTGTTTCGGTCAGTCCAAAGAGGACATTAAGGCAAGTATCGACCGTTGTGCAAAATTGGAGAAACTTTGCTCTAAGCAGCCAAAGCAAACTGGAGTTGCAGATGTTGACACCTATGTACAGGGTGTTTACAAAGCAGCCAAAAATTCCGTTGCGTCATCAGCTCAACTCCAAAACCTTTATTATCGTCAGATTGGCGAGACGAAGGATGGTGTTACAGACGTAAGCATCAAGAAACCAACTGTAGAAGAACTTGTTGCGTTGGGCACAACTCTAACTGCAGAAGGTGTTTCTATCGCTGAGGCTGCGAAAGGTGCAGAAGCTGCGACCAAGGCATCTTCTACTAACAAGAATCCAATGAAATTAGCTAAGATAGCATCAGCTCTCGCCTTTACAAAAGATGTTTACCCAGTCTTGCTTGAAGAGTCAAAGGCGAAGGTCGCAGCCATCAAGCAGATGATTGAAACAGCAAAAACTGCAAAGAATCTGTAATGGGAAATTATCGCATTTTATATGCGGTCATACTTGCGTGTATCCTTTGTGGGTATACGCAAGTTTCTTTAGCAGCCGATGACCGCCCTGTCGTAGGCGTAACTCAGTTTACCTGCGATGAAGAGAGTCCATATACAGGACTTGTAACAGAGAAAGTTGTGGAAATGCTGACTAACACTCACCGCTTTGTTGTAGTTGACAGAACAAGTCGCGATAAAGTAATTGATGAACTTGAACTACAGAAGAGCGAGGCTTTTCTCGACAGCTATAATCTTGCAGAACAAGGTGCGGCTGTTGCTGCCGAACAGTTGGTAACAGGACATATTGTTAAGATACCAGTTTATCGCATGAAGAACAGTGACGGAAGCACACGTGGTTATAAAGCAAGTGTAGCATTTCAGTTGAAAGTTGTTGACGTAGAGACAGGCGTAAGCAATGAGGCACAGAGTTTTGATGGAAAATGCAGTAAGGAAATGCTGTCGCCAGAGAGTGCTGTTACAGCAGCCATGCAAAGTTTGCAATCCGACATATATAAATATTTCCGTATCAATTTCCCCGTCAAGGGAAAAGTCTTGAAGACGATAGATAAAAGTACGATACTTCTCAACGTTGGCAAGGAAGCTGGAATCAAGGTCGGTGATACGTTTACGATAGAATCAGTAGAGATGCTTGATGGCAAACCTTATCCGTCTGAACTTGGAAAGGCCAAGGTGACAAAACTCTCTGGAGAGTCATTCGCCGAATGCAGCGTGTCACGCAAAGTCATTATCGCTATTGAAAATAATAAAGCTTCTCACAATTTAGTTCGTTGTAACTTAATTATCAAAAAATGAGTCTGAAAAGAATAGCAATAATATTATTGGTACTGTGTGCTTTCTGCTGCACATGGGCACAAAGCATAGAGTCACAGGTCACTTCATTGCCTACGGCACGCCCCAAAATTATGGTCATACCATATACAATGCAAGATGAAGACATACGTACCGTCTTGGAGAATGACGTGAATAAGCGTATCGCTTTAACCAAAATAAAGGAAGCATTCGATCAAAGGGGGTATACCACAGTTGATTTTTTGGCCAAGGTAAAAGCCTTGTCAAAAGCAACCGCATTAGGTAATACCCAACAACAGGATGTCAAGACTATGATTATACAACAGTCTGGTGCAGATGTTTATGTCGAAGCGGAAATAAACCTGTTGGAATCTCCTTCTGGCAATGCCATGAAAGTAATCCTGTCTGGTTATGAAACCTCTACTGCAAATTCGCTTGCCAATGCAGTTTGCGAAAGCGGTAAGTTTTACACCGATGACTATGGTAAACTTACATCAAGAGCTGTCGAGGCAGGGATGGACAAATTCTTGAACACCATGCAGGAGAAACTGATGAACATAGCTGAAAACGGACAATCCATAGCGGTAACAGTCGGCATTGACGAGGCATCATCTCACTCTATGTCGCAAGAGGTTGGTGCAGACGGTCTTGCTTTGTCCGATGCCTTGGAAATGTGGGTGGAAGAAAATGCCTATAAAGGCAATTACCATATCCAGGGAACAACTGACAAGCAGATGCTCTTCGACGATATTCGCATACCGCTAAAAGACGAGAACGGAAGAACGTATAATATCAATAAGTTTGGATTGAAGTTGTTGACATTTTTCAGGAATCTTGGAATCAAGATTGAGAGAACTACAAGCAACAATATGCTAATTGTAACCATTAAATAACGGGAGTGTGTATTATGAGAAAAGTCTTGCTTACATTGACAATCTTGTTGACTTCTTATGCAACTATTTTCGCACAAGGAATAGAAATAGCCTTTGCGCTTCCTGTTGGTAATTGCCAATTAAGTGATAATACGGCAAAGATGCTGAGGAGCAAGTTCTTGCCAGCCATGACTGAAAGTGGAGTTGAAACAGCCGAGGTAGGTACCATTGCCATAAAGCCAGAGATTAGTTTCGTTAATAAACAAGTTGTTGAAGGCGGTATGAGGAATATACATACAAGCGACATACAGTTCAATTTTGTCTGTACCAATCTTGCCACAAGTACAACTTTTGCAAGTTGTGTCGTTACAGTACGCGGGGAAGGATTCTCTGATGATGACGCAATAAAAAATGCCATTTCTAAATTGTCTGCCCAAGACAAACGTCTAACAGACTTTGTGAATAAGGCAAAAGATAAAATCATAGATTACTATCAGCATAATCTTAATTCTGTTATATCACGTGCTCGCACTTTTGCCAATATTCAGCAATATGGTGAGGGACTGGCTCTGTTGTTTTCTTGTCCTGCGACAATCTCAGGTTACGCAAAAGTCAATAACGAGATAACTACAATTTATCGTCAATATCAAACGCAGGAATGTAATAATGTCATTCAGAAAGCTCGGGCAGAATTTTCTAATGGTAATTTTGATGCAGCAGTCGAATATCTGCAACAAATAGATATGACAAGCTCTTGTGCTACTGAAGCCAAACAACTATGCATGCAAATCAAGCAAACTAAAGATGCAGAAGCTCGGCGGGCAGTTGAACTCATTGAAAGACAATCACAACGTGAGGCGGATCTTGAAAAAAATAGAATAAAAGCGGCACGTGATGTGGCTGTTGCTTATTGTAAAAGAAGAAGTGATGTGTATTTTATTTGGTAACATCATTGGTGTATTCGATTAGATGCGAGAAGCCTATATGATTTCTCACATCTGATCATTCACCATCTTACCCCCCCCCGTGCTCTTTCTTTGTTTTACCATCCGAGTAGCTTGTCGCAGACATCGTTTAATCCATTCTATCTCGTCTTCGTCCTTTTCATGTCCCCAGTCCTTGGTATCGCTGCCTCCTTGACTTTCAGCGAAGTTCGTTGCTTCGTTTACGTAACCGACATACAAGTACATGGCACAATAGATGATTTTGTCACCATGAGTGATAAATATAGCTGTAGAATAGCAAAATATGATAGTTTTGAACGGATAAAATAAATAATCTCCGTAGAAAACTATTATTTTTAAAGATAAAGTTGTATCTTTACACTGATAAATAACCATAATAAGGTAAAGGTATGAATGAGATTATGTATAAGGCAACCTCGCAAGGTGGAATCATAACCACCGCAGAGCTCCCAAACCAATCAGATTATCAGAAAATTGTGAGGGCTAAGGAACGTGGCGAACTGATAAGGGTTCGTCATGGGGTCTATGCTGTTCCTGACGCTCTTTTCAATACGATGATAGATATTGAACGAATCGTTCCTAATGGAATTGTATGCCTGTACAACGCTTGGGCATATCATCAGCTCTCCACTGTTGTTCCACCTTCCTTTTGTGTTGCCATAGAAGCCAAGCGAAAGGTGGCAATGCCGCCAACCCTACCGATAGAACTTTATTATTGGAAAAAGGAGAATTTGGAGTTTGGTGTTATGGATGTGGAAATGTCGGGCTACAACATTCGTATGACGGATATGGAACGTAGCGTATGTGATGCCGTCAAGTATCGTAACAAAATCGGATTGGAAGTATGCTCCGAGGTGATACGAAATTATTTGAAGAAACAGAACCGCAACCTAAGTCAATTGGCAGAATATGCAAAACGGCTGAGGGTTGCCAATATTTTGAAAAATTATCTTGAAATAGCAATAGAATAAAATGGGAAAGAAAAACTATGGCAAGTCTGTCAAGACTCGTCTGCTCAATCTGATGAACGAGACAGGCTATAAATATATGTACCTTCTTGCAAGATTCTTCAACGAGCGACTGCTGTACAGGGTATCTGTAAGTCAGTACAGCGGATCTTTCCGACCCAATATTGAAACGGATGAGAGCGGCTATTTCGGATTGGAAGAATTACCTGTTCTTGCAAAAGAGAAAAACAACGAAGAACAAATTAAAATGTGCTTTTCAGCTTACCACGATAAAAACTGGCAAGTATTATTTGACTAATAAACAAAACATATGAAATATAAACATATCGTATTCGACATAGACGGTACATTGATAGATACGGAATATGCTGTCATCAACTCTTTAATAAAAACAATTACAGAAATAACGGGACGCGCACCTCAATATGAAAGTCTGAAATTTGCTTTAGGTATTACCGGAAGAAATGCGTTGGAATTACTCAAAATACCCGACATAGAAGATGCATTGAAACGATGGGATAGGAATATGAAATTGCTCCAGCACACTATTCAACCTTTTCAAGGTATTAAAGAATGCTTGCAATCCCTTTTATCAAGAGGCTATCTTTTAGGCATTGTAACCTCCAAAACATATCAAGAATATTATTCTGATTTTGAGCCATTAGGGTTGGCGGACTTTTTTTCCACAATTGTATGTGCCGATGATACCGATGAACATAAGCCCAATGCAGCACCCTTAGTAACATATTTGGCTAAAGCCAATGTAAGCCCCGAAAACGCTCTCTATATTGGTGATAGTATTTATGATATTCAATGTGCTAACAATGCCGGTGTTGATTCCGGATTGGTTTTATGGAGCAACAATGTATCTAATTCAATACGTGCAGACTATTATTTTAAGACACCCAATGATATAAGTAAAATTCTATAACAGTAGAATACATAGAAATACTTGTAGCTCGCAACAAACAGATACGCGAGCTGCAAGAACGTATTTCTGGATTGGAAACCGAATTGGTCAAACGGGAAGCAGAACTCATCAACTTGGAACATCTACAAGAACGCATTTCTGGACTGGAGGCAGAACTGAGCAAGCGGGAAATAGAACTTCAAACTATAAAGATTTCCCCGCATTTTCCAAAAAGAAATGCGGGGAAAATATTTGATGTTTACGTAGTTTGCGGAAAAAATCTGTTAATCATAGAACTTTAGAAGTTCGGATAAGGAATGGATGATGTGAGTGGGAATAGATTCATTATACGTCTTATCCTCCCATTCACGGCCTTTAAACCATACTGTTTGGCATCCGATGGATGATGCAGGAACAATGTCCTTATTGAAACTGTCACCCACTGCAATACAGTCTTCGGCAGACAGAGCAGAGGCTGCAACGCCTAATTGCCAAATGGCAGGGTCGGGCTTCCTGACACCAACGACAGCACTTTCTATAACCTCATTGAAAAAATGGAGAATGCCATAAGAGCGAAGTACTGCATGCAGATTGCCGTAGAAGTTGGAAACGATGATTAAATGAGCGTTTTCTTTCAGTTTAGAAAGAATGAGGCTTGATGCTGCCACGTTCTTTCGAGCAAAGCTATCACAATAGTTGGCGAGATTGGCTATTATTTGTTCTTTCTGAGCATCATTGTTGAGGTTTAGTATTTCCAGAGCTTGGAGATGTTCCACTTGTATCTTAATTTTTTTGCTAAGCATGGTGGCAAAGTCATCATCAGGCATGATGATACGCTCCTTTGCAAGTGTTCGTTCGCCCATTACATATGCTTCGCGAAGCAGAGGCTCTGTGATTGATAAGCCCATGTTTTCGTAAGCTTTTTGAAATACGTAAAACCAGTGAGTGGCAGAGGTGTCAAGAGTGCCACCGTAGTCAAAAAGGAATGTTCTCATTGTTCTTTTGAAAAATGCTTTCTTTCGTTTCCGACGATTTCATATAATAGAATCCATCAGAATCGCGCGATTTGTATATAGAGCAGTAGTTTAGTCGTGCATAATTTTTTTATTGCCTACTTTGACGAGGCTAACGCCGATGAAAATCCATACCAATTCGCGTACACGCGTATAAAGACTTGTGAAGATACCCACCCCCGTTGTAGAAAGGCCTAGTATCTTAACAATAAGTGATAGACCTCCTTCACGGGCACCTAGCTGCATTGGAAAGAAGAATAGCAGATTCCCTATTAGAGATGAAAAGGCTAAGACTAATATTGCATCCCAAAAGCTAAGGCTTACTCCTAAGGAAAGCAGAATGAAATAGTATTCCAAAGCGTTGATAACTCGAGCAATATACTCGAATATCAAGGATTGATAAAAGGCCTTTGGCTGGGAATGAAGATAAGCAATATTGTCGTCAACTTTTTGCATATCGGCTTCATGCTTCTTGTAGAAACGAATCGCCCATTTTTTGGCAAAGGGAATATGAAGCAAAGGTTGGAAGAGCTTTACGATGACGCCTTTCTTATAGCACAGGCGGAATACGAAGAGCACCGCAACGAGTACTATGGCAAACACCATGAAAAGCGTCCAAAGGAATGGTGTCATCTTTTCCGTGTAGACAATGGCAAATAAAACTGCAGCACTGCTCCAAAGGCAGATATGCGAGAGAATGTGCATCATAGAGTAGAGAACCACAGATGACATGGCACGAGGCACACCTATGTACGAACTTAGTTCCATGACACGATATGGCCCTCCGCCAAAGCCAAAAGGGGTGGTATAGCTAAAGGCAAAGCCTGAAACTGTGAGCTTGTAGGCGTGTAGATAAGATAGGTGCTTGCTGTGTGTACCGCTATTTACAATAATCTGAAAAGCCCAAGCATTGAATGCATAGACAAAAATCCATACGCCAATAACGGCGGGAAGATAAAGGCCTGCACTCAGCAGATGGTGTTTCAGTTGTGAATAGTTTACATCAAATGTGCAAAGCATCACGATGATGGATGCAATTCCGAAAAGAAGAAACAAGTTTCTGTAAAGAGGTTTCACGTCGTTGAATGTTGTAAGAGTGAAAGTTATAAAAGTGGGGTAGGAAAACGAGTATTATTCTGTAGTGATTCTTTTGAGCTGCAAGAACCACAAGGCTCGAATTGCGAAGTGACCGACGTTTTATTGTAAAGTCAGAGCTTTTTCGTCAATACAAGTGGTAATGAATATCAATGGATTCCCTTACAACTCTGTCGTTATCCTTGTGCAAAGCGCCTCATGCTTGCTTCGCATGTAGAAGAACAGAAGGCTCATCACCACGATTTCAAACACAAAGTAGAGCCAAGGATGGCCGATGAGCAATGAAATGTATAATGCAATGGCACGTGTGTTGAATGTGAGGATGTTAGCATATTTCATTAAAGGAAGACTTCCTTTTCTAAATTCGGAAGCAAGCTCTGTGGGGACAGGATTGTCGCCATATTTTTCGAGCAAGCGAGCACGAAGTTTTTGAAATTGGGGAGTCATTTTTTCCTGTGAATGTGTATAATTCCCATAGAAATAAAGGAATACCATCCACATGCCATCATGCTTCCAACTGAGCGACTTATACTCTGTGCGTAGTTTTTGGAAATTATCCAATTCACTTCCCGATTTGCCCTTGATAAAATACAGATGGATGTTTCTATAATAATCGGCTAGTTGACATTGTTTGCCGTGGCAAATAAATCCGGAAAATGCTGCGAGTAACCATATCCAAATGCTCCATTCAATGTCAGTGCCAGGAATTCTCTCGCTCTGCAAACGGAGACAAATGGCTGCATAGATGGTAAAGAACCATACATCGCCAGCAAAACCATCAAGAATACGTCCCCAACGAGTTTTCTTTCCCGTCATACGAGCTAACTGTCCGTCGGCGCTATCATAGAGATTGGCCCATACGAGCAGCAAAATGCCGATGATGGTATGTGTCATGTCTGGGTAATAGAACATGATACCAGCAGCTGCTCCCAAGATGATACTTAGAATGGTCACTACGTTGGGATGAATGTTGAAATGATTGAAAAACTTGGCCCATAGCAATCCTAAGGGACGGGTGAAGTGTATGTCCAACCATTCTTCTGTATCTTGTGATTTAAAAGTGGCTTGGAGTTGATTCTTTTCTTCCATTATAGTGTATGTAATATTTGTTTTAGTCGAGTTGCAATAGCTTTTGCGGCTTGTTTTCGACAAGATGAGAAGCTTGGCCAATCGTTGAAATCGATAATTGCGAAACTTCCGTCTTCTCGTACAACGGCATCGCCACCATAGATGGTTAGTCCGCTTACGCGTGCTGCTTGGTCGGCAATTTGCTTTAGCTTCGATTTATCGTAAGCATAGTGCTGAGGAATACCATTCTCTTTTTCTAGGCCAAACTTAGAAAATCCATCTGTCTCAGTGGGATAGGTGGCATAGAAGAAATCTGTATCTTCTACACCATAGAATTTCACTAGATCGCCTTCAATATGCTCTTCTGCCACAATATGCGTAATACCTTTCGTTGCAAAGTCATTGAGGGCTTGGTGAAACTTTTCCATTGAGTCTATTTTACGCACATCTCCTTTTTGCTGTGCACATGCATCGGTGCGTTTCAGCCACAAAGGAAAGTTAATGGTCAGCTCGTTCCATGCTGCAGGATTGCCTACTTGAGCTTTAGGGCATGGAATGCCCTCACGTTGGAAAGTGTCAATCATTTCTGCGCGCGACATTTTCAATAAGCAATGTGCTGAATTGACTACTCGCAAGCCTTGGGCCTCGGCTTTGGCTAACTCTTGTAACACATCACGACCTCGTGCCATGGAAAACACGAGGTCAAATTCGCTTAAATCGGCGGTAATGTAAAGGTCTTCACTGATAACAGAGATGTCGTTGTTGCCACGATTCATACGGCTGCAAACTGACGCGAAAATGGCTGCATCACGGTCGATGGAGTTGGGGCTGTATTTAGTAGCTCTGCTAATGGCTAATAGATGCTTCTTCATATAGATTCTTTCTTTAAGAAATCTTCTGCTTTAGCGATATCGGAAGCATGGTCTACATCTAGAATCTTTGAGAATGGGCAAGCCTTCAGTTTCAAGCCGTCAGCCACAAGTGCGCGTTGAAAATTACGCATTCGGCTCTGTCCTTCTTGTAAACATCTGTGGAGCGTGTGGAGTGCTTTGGGGTTTAAACAATAGATGCCGCCCGAAATAAAACGATCGCCTTCATTCTGATCATGAAATCCCGTGATATTTAGAGAATCATCGGTCGCTACATAAAGCGGCTTTTCATCATCGATAAAGTCAGTTACAGCCATGTATCCATCGAAAGAACTCTTTAGGAAATTTGCTATGTAAGCAGAGAATTCGTCTTCTTTAAAGATCGTGTCTACAGTGGTCAAGCAAAAAGGACTATTGCTCAGGTAAGGAGCGAGTTCCGCAAAGCTATGCATGGAGCTAGGTGTGCTTTTCACCACGAGGCGAATGTCGTTGGCCAGTCCTTTGGCTTTCAACATGCGAATATGCTGTTCGGTTTGCGGATTGAGCGTATTGACGATGATAACAATCTCTTCGGCATGATTTTGGCGAAACACGCGAATCAGTCGATCAATCATAGCTTCACCACATATGGGCACTAAAGGCTTAGGCAGAGCCACACCCTCATGTTGCAATCGAGAGCCTTCGCCTGCCGCAATAATTGCGAATTTCATATCTCTGAATATTGTTGTTTTTTTGATGGATAGCCTTAATGCTCTCTTTTATCTTGGTATATTTTGGGCAGAGGATTGGCATAGCTTTCTTCATACTGCTTGCGAGCCTTATATATATCAATGGCTGCATAGATGGCTTGACGGAAAGATCCCGCTTGTGCTGTTCCTGTGCCAGCTATATCGTAAGCTGTGCCGTGATCGGGTGAAGTACGTATGATGGGCAGACCTGCGGTGAAGTTTACTCCATCGTTCATCGAAAGTGCCTTGAAAGGAGCAAGGCCTTGGTCGTGGTACATAGCCAATATCCCATCAAAGTGGCGATACATACCTGCTCCGAAGAAGCCATCGGCAGCATAAGGACCATAGCAAGGAAGTCCTGCTTCGGAAAGTACTTTGATAGTGGGCTTGATGATTTCTTCCTCTTCGGAACCTAATATTCCATTGTCGCCAGCGTGCGGGTTGAGTGCTAGTATGGCTATACGTGGAGCTGAAATGTTGAAATCGCGCCTTAGAGATTCGTAAAGTAAACGTGCTTTCGTGTCAATGTTGTCCTTAGTTACTGCAAATGGAACCTCCGATACAGGCAAATGAGTAGATACTAATGCCACACGCATGAGGCTGTTACAAAGAATCATAAGTGGCTCTGCAGTTTCGCCACCGAAACGATTGGAAAGATATTCCGTATGCCCCACAAATCGGAAATTTGTGCTTTGTATACTAGCTTTATTAATAGGAGCCGTAACGAGAACATCAATATGTCCAGACTTGCTATCGTTGACGGCTTGCTCTAGTGACATAAATGCAGCGTGTCCAGCTTCTGCGCTTTGTGTGCCAAATTCTACCTTGACTTCATCGTCAGAACAACTAACGAAGTTGAGTTTGCCAGGAACGGCTTCTTCGGCCGAGGCAACCACATTGAGCGAAATGTTGTTGAAACCTAATGTTTTCTTATGAAAGTTTGCTACTTTGATATGGCCAAACACAATGGGAGTACATATCTCGAGCATGGAAGCATCAGAGAAAGTCTTGAATATTAGTTCGTAGCCTACACCATTGGTGTCACCTTGTGTAATTCCTACGCGAATAGGTGCAGCTTTTTCTTGTGTCTCCTGCTGTGGCTCTATCAGGTCTTGAATATGGTCTGTCATTATTTAAAATGTGCTTGTATAGGAAGTAATACTGTGTATACAGGAAAACACATGTGGTGTGTTTTACTGCATACAAGCATGTTAGATGTTTTCTTTCTTTTGATTCTTCAGTGCTTCTTGCTTGGCTGTGCTAAGTAAGCCGCAAGCCGCAAAAATATCTTGTCCGCGAGAGGCGCGAATCGTAGTGAACAATCCGTGTGATGTCAAGTAGTCACGGAACTTTATCATGCCTTCTGCTGATACTCCATGAAGCGGTGTATTGGGAATGTCGTGGAATCGAATTAAGTTGATTCTACAATCAAGCTTGTGAAGCAATTTGATAAGAGCATCTGCATGTTTGAGACTATCGTTTATACCTGCAAATACAATGTATTCAAACGATAGTCGGCGTTGGCGCGAGACCTCGCTTGATTGGCTAGGTAAGGTGTGCTTGCGGAATACGTCGTATTGTTCGAGAACGTTTACTACGTCTTGAATGCTAAATGCACGTTCAGCAGGCATTAATTTTGCACGTTCCGAAGGGATAGGATGGTGCAGACTAATGGCTAAATGGCAAGTGCTCTCTTCGATGAATCGTGTAAGTCCTTTGGCCAATCCTACGCTTGACACGGTAATGCGTTTCGGGCTCCATGCCCAACCCCATTCGGCAGTTAATGCTGTTGTAGCTTTCAAAACATTGTCAAGATTGTCGAAAGGCTCTCCTTGTCCCATAAATACGATGTTGGTGAGTGTGTCGCGTTCGGGCAGAGAATAAATCTGATTGAGAATGTCTGTGGCAGAGAGTGAAGCTACGTAGCCTTGGCGTCCAGTCATGCAGAAAGCGCATCCCATCTTGCATCCCACTTGTGAACTCACACACAGTGTAGCACGTTCTCCATCAGGAATATATACCGTCTCGATAAAGTCGCCTTTAGAAGTGGCATAAAGATATTTCACAGTGCCATCTACCGAACGCTGTTCGTCTACTGGACGTGTACAGCCAATTTCATAGCCCGCAGATTTCAATCTAGTGCGAGCATCTTTCGATAGATTCTGCATTTGGTCTATATCGGTCACATGCTTGGCATAGATCCAATTGGCCATTTGCTTTCCCACATAAGGTTTAAGCCCTAGCTGCACGGCTAGAGCTTTTAGATCTTCAAGAGACATTCCCAATAGGGGCGTTTTCGAAGTGTTATCTGTCACAGACACTTTTATATTGTATACGGCAATGAGGCGAGGTGTACAGGAAATATCATATCTCAAAGAAATGAGCTTTCATAAGCATTTGTCTTATTCCTATATTCCTCCTTATTAAAGTGGATTGTTAAGAGGGAGGTGGTATGCCTTTATCGCCAATTTGAATGTTTGGGTATGAAAAAATATGGGTTGCCTAATAAATGCTCATTCATGTCATTCTCAGAGCTTTGAACTAACTCTTTATTGAATGCTCCATCAATGAAAATCGATTAGGCAACCCATTCAGACAAAGTCTGATTATTTGCGGAAAAGCAACCATGCACCAGCGTAAGTGCCACTCAATGACTTACGTGATTGTACGGCAGAAGCTTTGTCGTCATAAGAAGAGGCAATTACGCGATACCAACCAGTTACGCCCTTAATGACTTCGTCGGTTTTGATTACACGTGCATCGAATCCCTGCTGCTGAAGACGGCTTTTCAAGCCTTCCGCGTTAGCCTGAGTTACGAAGCTACCTACAACAACACTATATGCTTTGAGCGGATTACCGCTTACTACAGACATGTTGCCGTTAATTTCGCGTACATCGCTATGGTCGGTGGTAATGGTCGTTGTGGGGGTTGTAGGAGCGGGAGTTACAGGAGTAACTACGGTCTCTGTTTCAGTTTTATCCTCCGTTGTTACCTGCTGCTCATTTTGCTGAGACTTATCTTGAGCCATGGCTTGAGCCCAAGCCTGACGATAAGCACTCTCGCGCGATTTACAACTGCTCAGAAGAGTTACAGCACACAACCCAAATACCAATACTAAATTCTTCTTCATTTTGATACGATTTTTTCTTTGAATTAGATTGAAGTCCGTGCAAATTTGTCTGCAATTCATGGCAGATAGCTTATTTTGATACAAACTTCGCTACAAAAATACAAAACTGTAACGAAACAGGCAACAGCTTTTGCTTAAACATGATTAAAATCGCCTAAATATCATGTTTGTATGAAATATTTTTGTGCTTTATAGTGTACATCTCAACATAAAATCGTATATTTGGCACATAAATACTCACTTTTAAATAAAAACATCATGAAAGGACTAAGTATTTTAGCAGCATTCCTCGGCGGAGCAGCCGTAGGTGCAGCATGTGGTATTCTCTTTGCTCCTGAAAAGGGCACAGACACTCGTACAAAGATTGCAGAAGCTATCCGTAAACGCGGCATCAAGCTCAACAGCAAGGAAATGGAAGGCTTGGTAGACGACATCGCAGACGAGCTTCAGCCTGCCAACGATTAATCATTTCTTATTGGCCAAGAAGCAAGGGCTTGTGTGGCGCATATTCCTTATATAATATATAGAGTATGTACGAGCACAACTTGCTTCTTGGCTTTTTTGTAACTTTCATGTGATAGATTTTGCCCATGTTTTCGTCTGATAGAAATATTGAAACCATTAGCCAACTCATTACGGAGATAAAACGATATGTGGAACTCCGTGCAGAAAGTTTTGAAATTGATATTGTGAGAAAACTTTCACAGTTGGTAGCCGCTTTAGTGCTTGGCGCCGTGCTTTTCATGTTGGCATGCCTAGCCATACTGTTTGTTTCAATGATGGCGGCAGCATCACTTGCTCCTTTGCTAGGAAGTCAAGCAGTGGCTTATGCCATAGTCGTGGCTTTTTATATAATCCTAGGTATTATTATATATTACAAACGAAAGAGATGGATTGAATTTCCACTCACTGCTTTTTTGGCTCATCTCTTTTTAGAAGATAGCCTCAAAAGAAATAAGAATAAATCTCAAGAACAGAATTAAACACCATTCTTCTATGACGAGCCAAGAACAGAATACGATAGAGCAGTTGCTGCAGCGTAAGGAATATCTGAAAAAAGAAATTCATAAGAGCGGTAGTTGCATTGCTAATGATTGGAAAATGCTGTTTACTCCTCCTGCTGAGAACAGCAAGGTGCAGCATTGGGTCAATCAAGCGGAAAGGGCGTTTGCTGTATATGATGGTTTCATGATGATGTATAAACTTTCGAAACGTTTCGGCACATTTGCTCAATTGTTTAAAAAAAAGAAGAAATAAGCATTTCTTGAGGAAATGTAGGTAGGAATATTCTCAGTCTATGATTTGTGATGACGTAAGTAGCTGACAATCGTAAGTATTTCTTCCATACTATTACAAAAAAACTCGCAAGTATTTACTTGCGAGTTTTTTTATAATGAACAAGCCGGATTGTCTCGGATGCTTACCACCTTTAAGCGGATGTATCGCAAATTTCGCTTTGGGTATTAAAGCATTTCTTGCGAGATCTTTGAATCAGCAGCGCTTGTGATGAATAGGTGTTAGAGGACAACTTTGAAACTTTGTCCATTGGCTACTACGATGTAGGCTCCGCTAGGTAATAGCTGATCTCCTGTAACCTGCTGACCTGCAGCATTGAAAATCTTATAGCTTTGTGCGTTCTCCACTACGATGTAGCCTTCGTGAGTGTATACCTTAACAGCTTCTTGGTTTTGGGCTTCATTTATGCCTGTGGTAGGGGTGAAGTTTTGACCGATGCTTGAGGGTACGTTTTTCAAATCCTTAATCTTCTGGTTGAGTTCGTAAATGTCGGCACGCACCTCATATTTTGTGATATAAGGATAGTCTAATTCGCTTTGAGCTTTGGCAATGGCTGCTTTAGCTTCTATAGCGGCATCGCCAGTAAGTGTCTTGGCTTCTTCTTTTGCGGCATTGATGGCTTCTTGGAGGCGTTCGATATCTTTCTCGGCGGGAAGAGCTACTAGGCGGAATTTGTAAGAAGATTTCAATGTCTTGGAAGAAATAGCAAAGACAGAACCAGAAAGACTGAACATTTTGAGAGATGTGCTATTGGATGCATCTGTAGTGCTACCTGCATGAATGGCTACTCTTGTGTCGAGATTGAGTTCATCGTTGTTAGAATAAATTACGAATTTTGCCTGTTCCTTGTGGGTGTCAACGTCGGGATCACATGCTCTCAGAGTAGTGCCTACTGCGTAGACATACTTTCCTGTAGAGGGGATTACAATGGTTGCAATGCCATTCTCATCGGTGGTGATTTGTAGTCGGCATTTCTCATATGTATAGTCTCCTGTGAGCGAGGGAACTCCGGTTTTTGTGAACGCGAAGAACTTGCCATCAGCTGCAGTATAGTAGCTAGGCAATGCGCTTACAACCTGAAGTGCGTAATAGCCGTTTACGTTGAGGGGAGTCTTGCTCATATTAGCCTTAGTCAGTTTTACGCGAGTAGTTTCCGTCTTGGTCTGGAATACGAACTTGTCGCTTGTCTCGTCGTAAGCGTAGCATTTGCTCTTGTCGGAACTTTCAAAGGGAATTAAATAATAATCGCCATCGTCGGTGGCTTCGAAAGTCCACTTCTGATTGTCACCGCCAGAAGTCTGCCATATAAGTACTTGATTTCCCCATTTGGAATGTGATTCTGAAGGATTATCAAGGCAGAAGTTTCCTTGTGTGGTCTTGACGGTGTAGTAGTTGCCACTTTTGGTGATGGTCCAAGTCTGGTTGTCGTCGGTCGTATCGAGTAAGACCATTCTTGGTACGGCATCGTTCTTGTTTGAACCACAAGTGGAAAGGGCGCGTGTGCCATCTGTCGTACAGATGCGATAGGTCTCTCCGCTGATGATGTCGTCGGCCGTAGCAGAGGTAAAACCGCTCAGGAGGAGTGCAAGACCCAAAATTATCTTTTTCATATTTGTGTATGCGATTTGAAGTGGTTATTACTGAAGGTCAATAAATTCGGAAGGCATAGAGAAGGTGATGCCGCGGCGTTGCATGTCGAGCATGATGGGACGAACGCGCTTCAAGAAGCTATTCCAAGAGCGATTCTTTTGTGCGCTCCAACCGATTTCACTCAGTTCGATAGCGCGAGGATAGGCTTGGTAGAACACGCGCTCGGGTGAATTGATACACTCACTCCACAGAGGGCATGCCACGCCGAATAGATTGTTCTTTTCGAACTCTTCGCCCATACCCCAGTTGGGATCGAACTGGTTGTAGATGTCTTCGAACTTGATGATGTTCATACCCCAGTTCTTCTCAGGCATATCATCGCTTGCCATGGGATAATCATAGTAGCAGTATTCACCAGGGCAGAGCATGATCTTTGCATTGTTGGACATCGCTGCGTCGATGGCTTTTCTGGTCAAGCCATGGCGCCAAGCGAAAGTGACGCAACCAGGCTGGATGTTCTTGAAGTCGGTCTCATACCAGAACATGGGAGTTTTGCCATACTTGGTCTGCAGGGTGTCGATTACACGATTGAACATGTATTCTTGCAGTTTCCAGTTCTCCGAACGATCGGTTGTGGTGATGCCGAGTTTTTTCTTCAGCGCCTTGTCTTTCTCACAATTGGTCCAGCAGTCGAGGGCGGGGGTGCCTGCTTCGTCACCGCCAAGGTGAACGTATTTGCAGGGGAAAATATCTGCGATTTCCTTGAATACATTGCCTAAGAACTCATAGGTAAACTCATTGCCTGGGCAGAGCAGTTCGTTGGACACACCGCAAGTGGTACGGATGGGCACTTCTTTTGCACCGCAAGTAAGTTCGGGAATAGCGTGAATGGCAGCCACTTCGTGGCCTGGCATTTCGATTTCAGGCACTACCATGATGTGGTACTTCTCACAGTATTTCACGAACTCCTTCATCTGCTCTTGTGTATAATAGCCAGAGATGCTCATCAGCATATCGTCCATACCTACACGTGAGCTACTCTTCTCTGTGAGCTGAGGATATTTCTTAATTTCGATGCGCCATGCCTGATCGTCAACGAGATGCAGGTGGATACTATTAAACTTGTAACGAGCCATTTCAGGCACGAAATCTTTCAAGCGGTCGTAAGGAAGGAATATACGGCAAGGATCGACCATAATCTCGCGCACATGGGTACGGGGAGCGTCTTCAATGTGGATGGCTGCCGTTTCGATGCAGCGAGCAGAGGCTTGGTCGTCGATCATGAGTTGTTCCATGGTCATCAGTCCATAGAATACGCCAGCTGCAGTCTTACCTGCAATATTCACCCCTTTTTCGTTGAGTGTGAGGGTGTATGCTTCATCGTCAGAGAGTGAAGCATCGATGCTTAGCGTGATTTTGGCATTGCCATTGGTGTTGAGCGTGGTAATGCCTGCACGCTCTTTGAGAATGCGGAGAGCGTGTTCTTTTTCATTACTAAGGCTATTAGGAGCCTCTACTTGAGAAATGTTGAGCCAAACGAGAGGATTGTCTGTCGTTTTCTGCATTTTCAAGGGGATGGGCACAAGATTTTGTGCCGTGGCCGTGAGTGTGGAGAAACCTGCACTGAGGAGCAGGGCTATAGAAAATATGATTTTTTTCATAAAGATGTTTTGCTGCTATCTGTTTGCTAACTATAGATTGTATAGGTATTTCCCTATAATAATAGAAGTGAAAGTACTTGTAGAGGTAAGCGTGTGTTAATACTGCACCTTGAAGCTACTTCCGTTTACCTTAACAATATAAACACCGCGGTTTTGCAGTGAGAAACTTGCAGTACCTTCGGCCAATGTTGATTCGAGCAGTTGGCCTTGGATGTTGTAAAGTTTCACGGCAGAAGCTTGGGGTAATCCCTTAATCCATACATGGCCGTCTTCTACGCTGGCACTTACATTGCAGAGAGCTTCTGCATTGTCGATGGAAGTGGCAACTTGAATGTTGAAGTTTTTCCATACAGGAGCATCTTTATAGGCCTCTTCAGAACCTGCTGGAACGCTCAATATGATTTGGCTACAATCTAATCCTGCAAATGCTGTTGCGTTGGCGGGGATAGGTTCTTTTGCGTAGATGTTGATGGTTCGTAATCCCGTGCATCCAGCAAAAGTAGCAGCTTTGATTTCGGCTACATCGGCGGGGATGACAATGGACTCCAAACTGCTGCAACCCATAAAAGCTCCCTTGCCTATTTGAATGGTGTTGCTAGGAAGTACGATGTTGCCGGAGAGTTTGTCGCATCCCATAAAGGCTGCATCTCCTAGTACTTGCAGACCACGCGGCATGCTAATTTGGCTAAGACTTTTACAGTCTGCAAAAGCTGAGGCTCCAATGTGAGTAATCATGCGGCCAAGATTAATTTCGCCTGAGAGCTTTTCGCATTCAGCGAAAGCGTTCGCTCCGATGCGTTGTAGATTCTCTGGTAGAGAAATACCTTCCAGATTTTTACAACCAGCGAATACTCCATCGCGAAGCACAAGGATCTTTGAAGGAATATTTACTATGCCTGATAATGATTCGCAACCTTCAAAAGCATAAGAACCAATGTTGTAAAGATTGCTGTTTTGAGGTATGGTCAGTGTAGTGATGCTCTTGCATTGAGCAAAGGCACTTGCGCCAATGTTGCTTGTATTTGCAGGGATTGTGAGTGCTTCTAAGGAGTCGCAAGCAAAGAAAGCTTGTGTGCCGATGGTCGAGAGGCGATCGGGGAGAATCAACGTTTTGAGTTTATGACGCGAGTGGAGTGCATTCTTGGGAATAGTACTGCAACTTGCTGACTTGAGGTTGAGACTAGCCATGTTGCAGCAAAGGTCGCGGAGTTGACGGAAGTCTCCATTGTTGTTAGTAGTGAGTGTTCCTGTTAGGGTAACGTTGACTGCTGCAGCTTGCTTGTCGGCACTGACAGACGTAATATTAGCAGAAGTCACGTTTTGAGCCCATGACAAGCTAGGACACGTCAGCATACCGAAAGCTAAAATTAGAAGAGGTAAGTTTTTCTTCATAGTCGGAATGTTACTGTTGTATATTAAGGTGTTTATTTACAAAAAAATATGGATAACGTCAGAGGAATAGGGCAAGCGTATACTCCCATTCTTTATTTCTTGTATACGGATGCAAATGTAGCGAAAAGGAGGAAAATGAGCAAATAAATTCTAGGGTTGTTCTATTTATCCTTTATTCGGAAAACCATCATGGGCACATTATGTGTCATAGTTTTGAAATATTTTTAAGTTCTCGATACACGAAAAAGCATTTCTTCAAGACACGCAAAATCTTCTCTCTGCATAGATGGGTGGTTTTATAAATTCTGAAATTTATAGAACCTCCTTAATAAAAATACAACCGATACATTTCTCTAGGTGGAACATGTATCGGTTGTATACAGAACGAATATTATCTAAAAATAAGGATGGCAATACTTGTTAGCACAGAGGTGACAGAAAGCCAAGTGGCGATGTTGCGTACGGAATTGTCGTTGTTAGTAGATTGTCCCATCTTTACCTTGTTGGGCTCTACATAGACAATGTCGTTCTGCTGGAGATTGTATACGGGAGAATTGAATAAATCTTTCGAACGAAGGTCAACAAAATAAGTTTTGCTAACGTTGCCTTCTTGACGAATTACTTTGATTCGATCACGTCGTCCCGTGATGGTTAAGTCGCCAGCACGGCCGATGGCTTCAAGAATGTTGATGTTGTCACGTGTAATCTCTAATTGTCCTGGATGAGCTACTTCTCCCAAGATGGTGATATATTGGTTGTAAGCAGCAACTGTCACTACTGCATCGTTGAGTATGCCCTGGCGAAATTTCTCTTGGATGGAATTAGCTGCTTCTGCGCGTGTCATTCCGCTCACTTTCGTACGTCCAATGCCTAGCATATCAATACATCCATTCTCATCGATCGTATAGCGCATGTTGTCAGTATTGTTGCTGCTAGAATAGTTCGTTCCTGGTGTTAGATTATAGCGTGCTGCTAAATCGGGGGTTGCTGCACTAGTCACGATAATGCCTATTTTGTCACCAGGCACAAGCTTTAAAGCGTTGGCACTCTGTGTGGTTATTTCGGCATTATTTTCGACGTCTTGCAGATAGATAATTTTCTCTTTGGTCTTGCAGGAAACAATGGTGAACATTGCTAGCAGCAGAATAAAAAGGTTCTTTTTCATTGGGATTCGAGAAGTATTGTGATGCCAAATAGTGCAAATCTGTGTGCAAAATAGTGTATGTCAAATTGCAGAACTATTGCCTATTTTGTGCAAAGGTAATGAAAGACTATCGCAAAACAAAGTGAAAATGGAATATTTTCTTTTTTGCCGAGTATATTGCACTATGCAATGATTGCCTAAGATGATGTTTACGATAAAACCATTACGCATGATATAATAAACCCTCGTGTCATCGTTGTTAAGAAATGTATTCTCCTGTGCAAAATTCCGGGTCAGCGGATATTTCCGGTTGTATGACGAGGAAAGTGACTTACTCAACTCTCGGATTTAGCATAGGCGGGCTTTTTAGCTCGCTTTTTTAATTTCTTACTCAACTTTCGGATTCAGCCCGTCCATTCTAAATCCAAAACTTAAGTTACAGATTTAAAAATAAATAATAGATATGAGATTAAGCTCTTCTTATACTCGCCGCTCACTGGCTATGCTCTATTTTCCTGATTGTGAACCACGAAATGCGGTAAGATAACTGACGGGAATGATTAAGCGATGCACAGATCTTTACGAACAGCTGACCCACTGCTCTTTGTTCGACATAAGGCAAAATCTTACGATTCGTGAAACTCGCCTCATCGTGGATTATTTAGGCCTTCTGGATGGTTGTTTTGACGATGAAGATTAAGCTGTTTCTACGATCTAAATCTTAGTACTCTAACGATAAAGACCGATAGGTGCTAACGATGAAGACCGTTAGGTGCTAATGATGAAGACCGTTAGGTGCTAATGATGAAGACCGATAGACTCTATGGATAAAGACCGATAGGATATACTGATTTTGAACGCATAACGAGGTGATTTTGCCTCGCGCGCGTGTATTTATATAGGCGTGGTGTGTTGTGCTTAAAAGGAAGGGACTTTCTCACTTAGCCACCAGAGAGAAAAAAAGGAATTAGAAGGTATTACAAACAGGGTACATAGATTTATGCTTTGTAAACAAAGATGATGCGTTTCCTTCATAAATGCTGTTCCAATTTGTATTCCACACCCTATTGGTCGTGTATGGTAAAGTTGGTCACTCAACTGCTTACAACAAGGAAATGGGCAAACATACGACATTAGGGTAATCCCCACCGGGAATATCCGCTGACCCAAAATTCCGAGAAGTTTTTTTGAATGCATAAAACGTGGAGCTGCAAGCGCATGAAAAAAGGCCTTTGCTCAATTCACTATAAATCCATTTTATAGTGAATTGAGCAAAGGCCTTTATTTAATAAATAGAAGTCCTATTTAGGGGCGTCTCGTTATTTAGAAGCAGTAGTTTCAGATTTGGCAGGAGTTGTTTCAGCCTCTTTCTTTTCAGCAACAGTTCTTCGAGTAGCGGTAGTATTCTTTGCTGAGGCTTTAGCTGTAGCCTTGGTTGAGGCTTTCTTAGCAGATTTCGCCTTGGGCGCGTTTTTATCGTCTTCTCCATTATTTTTCTCGAAACGTGCCAACATATTTTGGAGTTTTGAGATCTCCTTGTCTTTTACCTCGAGTTCTTCTCCTTGATTCTTGATTGTGGTGAGTAGAGAGTTGAGCTCTTCATTGTCGATGTCGAGTGGGTAACGATCATTGACACGGGTGATGAAGTCGCCTAGAATGTTCATGTAATTCGTGAATGCATCGTAGGGCGAATCGTAGATACCTCTGTAGCCTCCATAGCTATTAGGCTTTGTACTCATGAAGCGTAGGTTGTTGGATGCTTGTAAATAGTCAAAGTCTTGCATGAGACGTCGGTCGCGGCAGATACGCACACGATCGGCAATGGAGTAAAGTTTATCAATCGCTTCGCGCTGCATGACATTGCCCAACCATGGAGAAAGATCGCGTTCTTCGTCTACCCATGAAGTGGGGTAGGTTACGGTGAGATCGCCAGCTGACTTTACACGACCACAGATTTCGGATGGTGTGCTGAAGGTGATGCCGCGCTTTTTAAATTGTGCGGGAAGTGCCTTCATGAAATCCAAAATGTTGGATGAGAGCGGTTGGAAAATACCCAATGCACAGAGTTCCATGAAGATGTTGATAACTTGTTCTTCTTCAGGAAGCTGTGCTATCCAATCAGCGTAAGTATCAGCGAAGAGCGGATACTCATTCCAGGAGGAATCGTTGAAGCGGAAGGAAATATCCTCGGACAGGGAATAGTCGCGAAGTAAAAGTTTGAGACGTGGATCGCGGCAACAATTATAGACGAAGTGGGGGCTCTTCCAGCCGAGTACGTGCTTGGCACCTTCGGCTAGCATTCCCTTGAAGCCCATAGAGGCTACAAGTTCGCCAATGTCGTCAGAGTAGATAAGGCATGAGTTGCGGAAGATCTTCGGATCTTGTCCAAAGAGTGACTTTACTTTCTTGCACAGACGATGAACTTCGTCACGGAAAGTGTCTTCATTTTTTAGAGAAGAGAATCCATGAGAGTAAGTCTCAGCTAAGAATTCTACGCAACCTGTGTCATTCAGTTGCTGTAAAAGTTCTATACACTGAGGAGCATGATTCTCAAGCTGCTCGATAGCGCAACCCGACAAAGAAATTGCGCATTTAAACTCTCCAGGATTGGCTTCGGCCATTTCGATGAGTGCTTTGAGGGCGGGTACGTAAGAGCGCTCGGCCGTTTCGGTGATGGAACGTGCATTCTCATAGTCATCGTAGTAGTAATGGTCTGTGCCTATGTCGAAGAAACGATATCGTTTCAGGTGGATATTTTGATGTATCTCGAAATATAAGCAAACGGTCTTCATGATGATTGTTGTTTGTGGTGTAGTATTTGGGTAGCGTGAAAAAGCAATGATTAAGAGTGGATGAGTTGGTTGTAGACATCATAGATGCGTTTGCCCACTTTTTCCCATGTGATTTGTGCTACTTCGTTCTTTCCTTCTTCTTTCAAGTAAGTATGGAGTGATTCGTTGGTACAGAGAGAGTACATGGCATCGGCCATAGCATTGATGTCCCAATAGTCTGTCTTAATGCACTTGTCAAGAATTTCGGCACAACCGCTCTGTTTTGATATGATAGAGGGAACTCCGCATTCCATGGCTTCTAGTGGAGAAATGCCAAAAGGTTCGCTGACAGAAGGCATGACATATACATCGGAGTCGGCAAAGGCTTCATATACTTGATTTCCTCGCATGAATCCAGGAAAGTGGAAACGATCAGCAATACCTCTTTCGGCTACCATGTTAATCATGTCGTTCATCATGTCGCCAGAACCAGCCATGCAGAAGCGGATGTTGTGTGTACGTTGTAGTACCATTGAGGCTGCTTCTACAAAATATTCAGGTCCTTTCTGCATGGTAATACGTCCTAGAAATGTTACCACCTTTTCCTTGCGGTGCTCATTCTTTTTGCGCTTTTCCTCCACCATGTTGAGGATATCTTGCGAGAGAGGATATACTGCATTGTGCATGGTGATGCATTTGGCTGGGTCTTGATGGTAATGATTGATGACGGTTTGCCGTGTGAGTTCTGACACACACATGATGCAATCGGCATGATCCATACCATCTTTCTCTATGCTATAGACAGTGGGGTTGACATGGCCACGTGAACGATCGAAGTCGGTGGCATGGACATGAATGACAAGGGGCTTACCGCTGACGCTCTTAGCGTGGATTCCTGCAGGATAGGTAAGCCAATCGTGTGCATGAATAACATCGTATTCTTGCTGACGGGCAATGACACCTGCTACGATAGAATAGTTATTGATCTCGTCTTGTAGATTGTCGGGATATCGACCGGAAAATTCTATACAGCCTAGGTCGTCGGTAAGACGATAGTTGAAGTCGGCATAGATATGATCACGAAGTTGATAATATAATTCGGGCGACATTTTGCTTCCCAAACGTTGTTTCACGTAATCGTAGTTGACATCACGCCACACGATAGGTGTCTCACTCAAGCCGATGATGTTCATGAAGCTTTTGTCTTCATCGCCCCATGGTTTGGGTAAGCAGAATGTGATTTCCACGTCGGGCTGTGCTGATAGGCCTTTCGTGATGCCGTAGCTGGCTGTTCCTAATCCTCCGAGAATGTGAGGGGGAAACTCCCAACCGAACATTAGAACTTTCATAAATCTTAGAATTGTTAGTGGTGGATGCGTGTTGCTCGCCTTTTAACTATTTCAAAATGGAATGCGGCTCGCTGACGATTCACATATATCAATGAGTGCTCGGGTTGTGCACTTTCTTAGCGTAAATAGCCAACAGATTGGTAGCAAAAACACGTCGTTCACCTATTCCATGGCATTATTGTATTTTTCAAGTAATCGCAGAGAACGAAGGATTCCGCTTACATTCATGGCGAATGAGATGGCGCCACGTCCGTGGAATGGCGGATTTCCGTCGAACAGTTCGGGAATGGTTCCTACACAATGGTAGAATAGTTCCTCCTCGAAACCGATGAGCTTTCGTTCGATGTAGTTTACGCCACTCATGCGGTATACGCGTAAGTAGGCTTCTAGGTAGAATCCTGTGAGCCAAGGCCAAGCAGTGCCTTGATGATAGGCAAAGTCACGTTGTGTTTGCTGACCTACGTACATGGGGTTGTAGCCTCCGCTTTGAGGTGAAAGCGAACGAATTCCCTTAGGAGTTACTAACTCTTTGGTGCAGATGTCAAGCACTCCTTTTCTTTCCTTCATGTCGAGTGGAGAGAAATCGAATGCAATCGCAAAAAGTTGGTTGGGGCGTACGCTCCAGTCCATCATGTTACCATCTACATAGTCGAGAAGATAACCATATTCATTCAAGAATACTTCTTTAAACGAACGAGCCATTTTCTCAGCTTCTTTCTGTACAGTGACTTTTAAAGAGCTATATTCTTCTTGGCCATTCTCTTCAATCATTTGCTCGAAGAATTTCAATGCGTTGTACCACAATGCATTGAACTCTACGATATAGCCAGAACGGGGTACAATGGGACGACCATCTGATTGGGAATTCATCCAAGTGACAGCGCGATCGCGTCCGTTAGAGTAAAGTAGTCCATTTTCATGGAGGAATAGGTTGGGATGTTGCCCGTTCCAAATATAGTCCATGATGTCTTTGAACAATTTACCATACTTCTCGTAGCATTTCTTGCGTGAGGTATACTTGGCATATTGTTGTATTGTCCAAGTGGCCCAAAGTAAAGTGTCGGGTTGTTCCATTTCATAGATTTCTACCGACATGGGCTCTTTCCTGATTAGATTGTAGATTGCTTTTGAAGCGGTTGACATGTAGGCCTCGAATCGATCGCTTTCACCGATAGCTAATGTAAGGCCTGGCATAGAAATAAATGTGTCGCGTGCACGAGCTTTGAACCATGGATAGCCAGCTAGAATATAAGATTCTTCGTCCTTATTGACACGGAATTGGTGAGCTGCATTGACTAGACAATGATAGAAACTGTCGCGATGATCGATGCTTTCTACTTCATTTTGCAGAAACTCGTCAATGCGATTAGGGTCAATTTCTCCTACACCGGCACTGAAAGTAATGGTCTCTCCCTTTTTGATTGGCATTTCGAAATAACCAGGCACAAGCAAATCTTCTGAGGCATTGTAGCCTCTTTCGCGCTCTTTAGGATAGTCAAGTCCTCGATACCAATCGGGGCAGTAGTGCCATTCAGACTCCTTGCTAGTCTGCATATAGAGATCAGGGTATCCTTGATAGAGGCACATACGAATGCCGTTGGGTACCTCGTCGTAGCTGCGATTGGCAGTGGAATTTTCATGAGTCCACTGGCGTACACTGCGGAATGCTAAAAAAGGACGCAAACGTAATGTGGTGGCAGAGTGGGCTTCAAGTAGGGTATAACGGATGTAAAGACGGAATATTCGAGTGTCAAAAACGAGTTCTTTTTTCAGCAAGACTCCTCCTACACGATAGGTCCATGTAGGAACTTGTTCCCATTCAAAACTGACGATATACTTATGACCTTTGGGACTATAGTTCTCGCCTTGATATTTGTGGAGCCCAAGATTGAATTCTGCTCCATGTTGAATAATGGTTTCATCTAATGATGACAAAAGTACATGGTTCTCATCATCTAACTCGGGTACAGGAATCACAAGCAATCCGTCGTATTTGCGGATGTTGCATCCCACCAATGTTGTTGAGCAATAGGCTCCCGAGCGATTGGTGATGAGCATCTCTTTATAGAGAGATTCTTGTAAGTTTGTCATCTGCGCTTTATCGAATCTAAGATAGCACATGGCGATATTTGATTTTAAGGTTTGATTTGGAATGTGTAAAGAATGGTCAAGAACTCTTTTTCTAAGAATGAAAACATTGCATGAAAGGCGTGGAAATAATCCTCGCTAATGCACTCGTTCAAGGCTCACAATTCTTACCCTTTATCTAAGGACTTCCAAATGTAGAAAAAAATGAGTAGAGCAAAAAGGTTTTTTCAAAAAAAAAGAATTAAATCCTGCTTTTGGGATGTTTCCTTGTAAAAAGGTGCAAAATACTTGGTGATTTGGGAGGCTTTCGCTATATTTGCAAAAGATAGGCTTTGCTTCAGCAACTTGGAACTCGCTCGTTGTGTTCGGGATTATTCTTCTGAAAGGAAATATAAGTCTATCGTGTAATCATTAAAACTAAACTTAGCCTAATCTAGACAAAACCTAATACGCTTTTAGGTACCATGACGAAATTACAGAATTACGATAAGAATAAGGCCGCAAAAGCCTTGGCTGATATTTGGATTTTGTTGACAGAGGAACAAAGAGCTTTCCTTGCTGATAATCTTATAGTGGAACGTTATAAGAAAAACGAATCTATATATAAGGAAGGTGATCAACCTGATAACTTACTTTGTCTCCTATCTGGAAAAGTAAAGATTTTCAGAGATGGGGTTGGAGGGCGAAGTCTGATTAACCGTGTGCTACGTCCTGTGCAATATTTTGGCTATCGTGCATCGATGGCTGGTGAGCCTTATGTGACTTCGGCCTCTGCATTTGAGGAGAGTGTAATAGCAATTGTTTCTATGCGAACGATGTTTCGACTAATGGAAAATAACACGCGCTTATGTCACTTCTTTATGCATGAATTGGCAGTAGATTTAGGTAAGGCTGATCAACGCATTGTGAGTATTACGCAAAAACATGTGCGAGGTAGAATGGCAGAAACTTTGCTTGATATGCTTGATATTTATGGTTACGATACAGATAAGCAAACACTCAACTTGCACATTACACGCGAAGATATGGCAAACTTATCGAATATGACTACAAGTAATGCTATTCGTACGCTTTCGATGTTTTCAGATGAAGGACTAATTGATGTGCATGGTCGATGCATTAAACTCTTGGATGTGGATGCTTTGCAGAGAATATCTGACAATGGATGAGGAGGAAGCATAGGGTAAAGGCATTTCTTTAAATTCTTGAAATTTAAAGGATTTGCCTACAAAGTATAAATCTTTTGTGTTAAATGTAATCTTACTCGAAGGGGGCGTGGGGATGCTTCCCTCTTCTATATAAACAATGTGTTGACATTCTGTTTTGTGAATAATAGAAGGTATATAGTAGAACACAATGTGCCGTATTTAAGCAATTGGGCGCACTAGATTGAAAATAAAAGGAAAATCCTTTCTTACTTTCAGTTGAATTTCCTCATTGTAAAAACAATAAGACAGCTGATGCGAGACACGTTGCTTACAGAGAGAATGTTTTATCATGAGAGCAGACAATTCATCCTTCTCGTGAGCAACGTGTCGCACATCAGCAGCCTTTTGAAAAGAAATCGTGATTATTCTTCCGTCTATTTTTCAGCAACAGCACGTACGTAGATACCATAGCTACGCAATAAAGTGCTATTGTAGAATCTGCTATCGTCATACATTATAAGATGGTAAGCTTCTGCAGGTTTCTCTACGGAGCGAGATCTAGTCCAATAATAGCCAGCAGTGCCTTTATTGGTGATTTCATTAGAGAGTAATCTTCCTGTAGCTGGTAGATATATTGAGTTCCCGTTAGGTCCAGTTACGGTACAACCACCAGATTCCCATTTCCATATGCATTTCTCGCATAGTTCTTTCATGTCAAGCTGTGTTGGCATGTGGCATTTCTCGCCCCATTTCATGGTGGCAACGTCGTCCTCGGCGAGAAGTGTTTTCTTGTTGTCTAACGAATTGTATTTACTGACATAGAATACAGTTTCGAGTGAAAACTTGGAGCTTCCATTCTGAAACTTGTAGTTAGCCCATGTAAAGTCTGTCTTTGTCTCAATCTCCCCCCAAGCAAAAGAACTTCCAAACTCTTTGGGAGTAGAAGCGCCTATGTTGCAATCAGCCCAAAGCAGTCCACTTGGCAGTCCGAGATCGATGAATTTGTGGCCGTTGATGATGTATTTGCCCGTGGCAGGGTTATTTTTACCATCTTGCCCATCATTGTCGTCACCACCGCAAGCACTTAGAGAGCAAAGGCCGATAAGTAATAAAAGAAAAGGAAAAAATATTTTCTTCATAATTTGTAGTTTTTAGTGTTATACAATTCTGTTATACAATTCTGTGTATGGGATTCTTGGATAATCATTTAAGTTACCCTAATAAAGAGGGTGGAGAGTGATAGTAGTTCCTATTTCCTTTGTAAATTAAAGGTGCTTAATCAATAGACTTACAATGAAGAATAATAATACTATTATAGATGCAAAAATAGAAAATCTATACGAGTTTACCAAGGTCTTATCTTTTAAAGAACAAGTTCAAGAGTAATTTTTAGTAGTAATGCCGAGCATTGCGTCTCGGTAAAAACGTTCTGAATCTCAAGTTTGAAAAGGTTAGGACTATACTTTGATCCTCCTCTTCATCACGTTCGTTGTCATACGTTTGTGGAGGAGGATAAATTCCAGTGTCACTCCCAATCATTTTAGAGGCCTTGCACTGTTTGTTATATATATATCGTAAACCAAGCCCTTCCTGAGCGATGTCTTGAAACTTCGTATTTTCCGTCTTCAGATGTACATTTAGCCGTCTTCAGATGTACGTCTTGCTGTCGTTCACCGCCCAGTGGTAGCTTTACCACTGCCGTGCGGTAGCTTTACCACAGGCCTGTGTACGACGGGAAAGTCTTCAAAGAGAAACGGAATGACCTAGGTTTTGGAGTGATAATGAAGAAGTTTGGAGAGCTCTGTTCGCATCTTGCGCATTCGTCTGTTTGCAAGGGGGAAAATAGATTTACGTAGGAAGAAGAAATTAATACGTTCCATTTCAGCTAACGAAATAAAGCTACCATCGTAGAACACAAGAAACTTTCCGTTTCATACTTCCATTTAATAGTATAATCGTCAGCTTTTAGAGGCTCAGGCCTATGGAATGAGAAAGTCAATTTCTTCAGGCATGATTTGTACGTCTATGCTCTGAATCCTATCGTGAATCACACGTCCATCTACGCTCACTTGTGATCCTCCTAGAGATGAAAAATGTATGTGCTTTGTTCGCCATACACGGATTCCTTTATGGCTAAGGAATCTGTTAGCATAGAGCAACCAAAGTCCGTGGAATATTTGAAAAATAGCAGGCTTGGACACGAGTGTGATATCAAGCAAACCATTATAAGGTACAGCGCTGGGTGTTTGCCCATAGCCGTGAGCAGATCCAATGCAAATGCCCATAGCGCGCTGCTTGATATGTTCTCCACTGAGGCTAAATTCAAAAACAGAGCTCATCCGTTGGAATATGAGTAAGAGTGTGGAGATTAAATAGGTGAGTGATTTGAGAACGAAAAGACTGCTTGTGCGGCGTTTTAGGTTTGTTATAGCAGAAGCAATACCAAGGTTGACACAATTGAGAAAGTAAACGCTCTTATTTTCGTCGTTACTTCCCTCTTTGCTTTGATATTGCATAATACCAACATCTACTTTTCTGGTGTTGTGACATACTAGGGCATTTATGGTGGCTTTGTAATTGTCGGAAGAGAATCCCCAAAATTTTGCAAAGTCATTACCAAATCCGTTAGGTATAACTCCCAATGCAGGGTGTGTTCCAGTGGGAGATGGCGTGTTCATAATTCCACATAAGGCATGGTTGAGCGCAGAATCTCCTCCCACAACGATGATGGAGCTATAGCCAGATTTCGTCATCATGGAAGCTAAGCGTTCTACAGAACCTGGGCCTTCACTTTGTACATAGTCAAAGTTAACGCCCATTTCGTTTAGGTAAGATCTGATTTTCTTCCATCGCTTATGTGTATGCGTGGAACCTTCTTTGGGGCAATAGATAACAGCCCATGAATGTGATGGCATGAGATCGAAAGTTTTATGTGAGGAATTGTGCTTTGCTATGTTGTAATGATTGTGTCTCTGAAATTCTAGAACTGTTAGTCTAGAGGAATATGGGCATTTATAATATCTTCAGCCTTCATCCAATGAATATCGATGCCGCGTCGTTCCATTCCTCTGAACCATGTCATTTGTCGTTTAGCAAATTGATGAATAGCTATTTCAAGCTGTCGGAACATTTCTTCATAACTAAGTTTGCCTGTAACGTAGAGCGTGAGGTATTTGTATTCAAGTCCATAGTAGATAAGATCTTCTGGTTGTATTCCTTCTTTAAGTAGGTTGCGTATCTCTTCCACCATCCCATTGTCAAGTCTTTGCTTGAGTCGAGCTGATATGCGCGAGCGTCTGGTTTCTCTGTCGATATCTACACCTATTATATAGGAAGAAAGGGTAGGGAATGGCCGATCCTCAATGGGGCACTGCTTGTAATACTCTGCAATTTCAATAGCTCGGATGGCTCGTTGGGCAGAGTCTACGTCAGTTTTGTTGTGAAGTTGTTTGTAAGTACTAAGTATTTCAGTAAGCTCTTCGAGTGTTTTATCTCTAAGTTCCTCGCGTAATCTAGGATTTTGAGGAACAGGTGATAGTCTGTAGCTTCGTAAGATGCTCTCAAGGTAAAGCCCCGTGCCTCCACATACGATGACACGTTTCCCTCTTGACTTTATATCATTGTAAGCCTCAAGGAAGTCACGTTGATATTCATATACATTGTATTTCGTTCCGGGTTCGACAATGTTGATGAGGTGGTAAGGGATAGGCTGTCCATGTACTATGTATTCGTCAAGATCTTTGCCTGTACCCAAGTCCATGCGTCGATATACCTGTCGGCTGTCGGCACTGATAATTTCAGCGTTGAGTTTGTAGGCTAGGTTGACTGCTACATTTGTTTTTCCAGAGGCAGTGGGTCCTAAGATAGTGATGAAGTCCATAGTGTATGTGAAGCGTTGTATTGATAAGTCTAAAAAACCGCTGCAATACACAGAGGCATTACAGCGGTTACATTTTACGGTTTCTGCTAAGGATTAGCCGTTAACCTTGGCCATGTGAGCGATGAGTTCGAGAACCTTGTTAGAGTAACCGATCTCATTGTCGTACCAGCTGATAACCTTAACGAAAGTGTCAGTGAGGTATACACCAGCGTTAGCATCGAAGATAGATGTGTTAGTGCAACCGAGGAAGTCGCTAGATACAACAGCGTCTTCAGTGTAGCCGAGTACACCCTTGAGTTCGCCTTCTGAAGCTTCCTTCATGGCAGCGCAGATATCTTCCTTAGTAGCGGGCTTTGCGAGGTTTGCAGTCAAGTCAACTACAGAAACATCCAAAGTCGGAACACGCATAGAGATACCAGTCAACTTACCGTTGAGTTCGGGGATAACCTTACCTACAGCCTTAGCAGCACCAGTAGTAGAAGGGATGATGTTGCCAGAAGCGGCACGGCCACCACGCCAGTCCTTCAAAGAAGGACCGTCAACGGTCTTCTGAGTAGCAGTAGTAGAGTGAACGGTAGTCATCAAACCGTTAACGATACCGAACTTGTCGTTCAGAACCTTAGCGATAGGAGCCAAGCAGTTAGTGGTGCAAGATGCGTTAGATACGAACTGAGTACCCTTAACATACTTGTCGAAGTTTACGCCGCATACGAACATAGGAGTGTCGTCCTTAGAAGGAGCAGACATAACTACGTACTTAGCACCAGCCTGGATGTGAGCCTGAGCCTTTTCCTTAGTGAGGAAGAGACCTGTAGATTCAACAACGTACTCAGCGCCAACAGCGTCCCACTTAAGGTCAGCCGGGTTGCGTTCAGCAGTTACACGGATGTGGTTGCCGTTTACGATGAGCTCGCTCTTCTCAACGTCAGCCTCAATAGTGCCCTGGAAAGCACCGTGCATTGTATCATACTTGAGCATGTATGCCAAGTAATCTACGGGGCAAAGGTCATTGATACCTACAATCTGAATGTCGTTGCGAGTCTGAGCAGCGCGGAATACGAAACGGCCGATACGACCGAAACCGTTAATACCTACTTTGATCATGATTTAAAAAAGTTATGAATTAACTATTTAAGCGGTTAATATTTCAGTGAATGAACTCTTTGGATAAAAAAACGGGCTTTGCTTTCAAGACATTGCCTTTTTCTTCTTTTCCACCGCAAAAGTACAAAATCCTTTTTATTTTTGCACTAAGTTTATCAATTAAAATTTTCAAAAAGATGAAATCTTCATTTATTCAAGAGTTTAAAGAGTTCGCGGTCAAAGGAAATGCCATTGATATGGCTGTTGGTGTGATTATTGGCGGAGCTTTCGGAAAGATCGTGTCTTCTATTGTCAATGACCTTATTATGCCTCCTATTGGGTGGTTGATAGGTGGTATCGACTTCAAGGATTTGAAATATAATTTGCCTGTCAATCCGCTTAATGAGAATGGTGAACCTGTGTCTATTTCTTATGGAAACTTTCTTCAGACTTGCCTAGACTTCTTAATTATAGCTTTCTGTGTGTTTATGCTTGTCAGATTGATTATGAAACTTTCTCGCAAGAAAAAAGCAGAACCAACGCCTCCTGTTGCTCCTGCTGAACCATCGGAAGAAGTGAAGCTTTTGCGCGAAATACGTGATGCTCTCAAAGAGAAATAATGTTTTTGTAATTAAAAAGAAGAAAGGCCCGAATTACTTGTTTCGGGCCTTTCTTCTATTATATATAATCTGAGAGGGAAGATCGTCTTCGTAGTCTGCAAGGCATGGCTTAGGGGAAGACTCCATTGAAAACTTTTGCTTATTGCATGCTTCCTCCCACGATGTCAAGCAATTCTGATGTGATGGCTTGTTGACGAGTCTTATTGTAAGTTAGGGTCAGTTCGCGGAGCAGGTCATCGGCATTGTCAGTTGCTGCTTGCATAGCAATGACGCGAGCTGCATGCTCGCTTGCAAGGCTATCAAGTAGGGCAGTGAAGAGTTTCAAGTGTAGTGATTTGGGAATCAATTCCGCAATGACGTCTTCTTTAGAAGGCTCTGCAATGAAATCAATTGCCTGCTTACTTCCTTCTTGGGTATTGTTGGATGTTGTGTCCAATTCAATAGGAAGGAATGTCTCTTCCGTAAGGATTTGCGAACCAGCACTCTTGAAATGATGGTAGATCAATTCAGCCTTGTCAATCTGTCCTGTTGTATACAAGTCCATGATTTCAGTAGCAATGTCTGAAGCCTTTTCATAAGAGGGATGATCCAATAGGGTAGAGTAGTCTGTAGGGTTGTTAAATCCAACTTTGGCTACTGCATCGGCCGCCTTCTTTCCTAAGGCATAAACTTTGACTACCTCTATACCAGCTTTCTTGTAGTCGTCCAATTTATGATTGAACGCTTTCACTACATTGGCATTGAATGCACCGCATAGAGAAGAATTGGAGGTGTATACAACGATAGCAACACGTTTTATTTCGCGTGAACCTGCGTACGGGCTTTCAATACTTCCTTCCATGTTGGCAACAAAGGTCGACATGATGTGAGAAAGTTGGTGCTCGTAAGGTCGCATACTTTCAATGGCCTGTTGTGCGTGGTGAAGTTTGGAAGACGCAACCATCTTCATGGCGCTCGTAATTTTACGAGTGCTGTTCACCGATGCAATACGTGTTTTAACTTCTTTGAGTGAGGCCATAAATCTTATGCTTTATATTGTCCAGCTACGTCGGCAGCTACTTTTTCGATGTTCTTGCAAACTTCGTCGGTGAGTTTTCCCGCAGCCAATTCTTTTAGCACGCTATCGGCATATTGAGAACGAAGCATTTGAAGAAATGTCTCTTGGAAATCGCGTACGTTGTCAAGAGGCACGTCTTTGAGCAAACCATGCGTACCACAGTAGAGAACTGCCACCTGTTCAGCTACCGGCATAGGGCTATACTGAGCTTGGACGAGTAACTGATTGTTCTTTCGTCCTCGATCGATGGTCATGGCAGTAACAGGATCCATATCGGAAGAGAATTTGGCAAAAGCTTCAAGTTCGCGATATTGAGCCTGATCGATTTTCAGCGTACCTGCTACCTTTTTCATACTCTTTATCTGTGCAGCACCACCTACACGACTTACAGAGATACCTACATCAATGGCGGGACGGAAGCCTTGGTTGAATAAGTTCGTGTCCAAATAAATCTGACCATCTGTGATTGAAATCACGTTGGTCGGAATGTAGGCTGAAACGTCACCTGCTTGTGTTTCAATGATAGGCAAGGCTGTCAATGAGCCCCCTCCCTTGACAAGTCCCTTAAGGCTTTCGGGAAGGTCGTTCATCTTTTCGGCTACTTCTTGCTGGTTGTTTATCTTTGCAGCACGTTCAAGCAAGCGAGAGTGGAGGTAGAATACGTCGCCAGGATAAGCTTCACGTCCAGAGGGACGACGAAGCACCAAAGATATTTCACGATAAGCAACTGCCTGTTTTGAAAGGTCATCGTATACCACGAGTGCGTGCATTCCTCTATCGCGGAAATACTCGCCGATAGCAGCGCCTGCAAATGCAGCATAATACTGCAAGGCTGCGGGCTCACCAGCAGTAGCGCTCACGATGATGCTATAATCCATAGCACCGGCTTGCTTTAGCGTGTTTACGATGTTAGCCACGGTAGAAGCCTTTTGGCCAATAGCCACGTAGATACAATATACAGGATCTCCCGCGGCAAAATTGTTCTTCTGATTGATAATCGTATCGATGGCAATAGCAGTCTTACCTGTCTGACGATCACCAATAATTAGTTCACGTTGTCCTCGACCAATAGGAATCATGGAGTCAACGCTCTTGAGTCCCGTCTGAAGAGCCTGTGTTACTGGCTGACGATAGATAACGCCTGGTGCTTTGCGATCGAGCGGCATCAAATATTTTTTGCCACCAATGGCTTTGCCGCCATCTATAGGATTGCCTAGTGGATCGATTACACGGCCAAGCATGTCATCGCTTACTTCGATGGAAGCCACTTTGCCAGTGCGTTTTACGCTTTGTCCTTCTTTAATACCTTCAGAAGAACCAAGCAATACAGCGCCCACATTGTCTTCCTCCAAGTTCATGGCAACGCCCATCACACCGTTTTCAAATTCGATGAGTTCGTTCTCAGTCACGTTAGTAAGCCCATAGATATGAGCTACACCATCGCCAATAGAGAGAACAACCCCCACTTCTTCAAACTTGACATCGGTCTTGATATCTTGAAGTTCGCGCAATAAAACTTCGCTTACTTCGCTGGGTTTTATATTGTTGGACATTTGTTCTTATTAGTTAATGAGTAGTCATAAGTTTAGATAGAGAAGTATTGCTCTTGTGCAAGCATCATTTATAGATCAGCTTTTTACTGCTTTCCTAGTTTTTATGTGGCACAATATATTTTTATAATTCCCTTTAAACTCAGCAACTAGCAATTCCTGTGAATTGCTTAATGTAATTCTCTTTTAAGTTTGGCAAGCTGCGTGCGAACACTGGCATCCAAACGATATGTGCCGTATTCAAGGATGAATCCACCTTCAATTTCGGGCTTCTCTTGAACTTTAAAGTCTACTGTACATTGCGATTTGCTTTCTACCATATTTTGGAGTTTGCTGATTAGTTTAGCGTCCAATTGGGTAGGAACAACCAATTTTCCATGAATGATATGTTTGGCTTCACGATAAATGGTTCCGTAAGAGTGGGCTATGAACAGCATGATGTCGGCGCGCATCTTTTTGATGACGAGATCGACGAATCGTTTCAGCGACTGCGTAGGTGCGTTTTGTCCACATGCAGCAATAAGCAAAAGCTGAATCTTTTGTTTGTCCGGAATCACGGGGTTGGTCATGGCCATCTGTAGTTGAGGAATGGCTAAGAAACTTTCGGCCATAGTGGCTGTTTCTTGGTAAACCTTTTCCTCCTCGTGCTTTTCGGTGGCAAAAAGCATAAGTGCTTTTGCATAGCGCATTGATATGATGCCTAAATCCATAAGCGTGCTTTGTTATTCTGATAAGGCTGAGCTATGAATCACTTGCTCTACTTATTATAATAATAAAGGAGAGTTCGTAGATTGGCATAGGCTGTTATGGCCTTAAAGAAGAACTAATCAATTCTTGCAGACCTCGTCGAGCATCTTCTCAATGAGTTTCTGCTGTTCGTTGTTGTCGGCAAGTTTTTGGCGAACCACTTTTTCTGCAATCATGATAGAAAGGTCGGCCACTGTTTGACGGATGTCGCGCAGTGCGTTCTCTTTTTCGGCAGCGATTTGGGCTTTTGCGTCAAGAATAATTTTAGCACTTTCGGCTTGAGCTTTCTCGCGTGCTTCTTTTATGATGCTATCTCCTGTAGCCTTCGCTTGGTTCAGAATCTCTGCTTGTTGGATGCGAGCTTCGTTGAGAATACGCTCGCTTTCTTTGTTGATTCCAGTAAGCTTTTCGTTGGCTTCGTGAGCTTTTTTCAGTGATTCGTCAATATATTTCTTGCGCTCTTCCACCATTTTCGTGATGATGGGGAAACCAAATTTCGCCACCAAGCAGAATACGATGAGAAAAGCCAACAGCATCCAAAACAGCAGACCGAAGTCTGGAGTCAGTATGGATGGCAGATTAATTGACTGCATAGTAATGAGTTTAATAAAGTTGCATAAGTCGAAACCTATAGGTATGCAAGAGTAGCTTACTTTCAGCGTAGCAACATGGGAAGTCGTTCATACGTACTTTCGCGTCTGCGAACTCTTGGCATACTTACAGGTTGGGGCACTTATTAGAGGAAAAGACAGAGTAGGCAGACGATTACGGCGAAAAGAGCCACACCTTCTACCAAGGCTGCGATGATAATCATGTTCGTACGAATATCACCTGCAGACTCAGGCTGACGAGCGATAGCTTCCATAGCAGCACTACCGATGCGACCGATACCAAGACCTGCACCAATGGCTGCAATACCTGCGCCAATACCTACACCTAATTTTGCAATTCCTGCAGCTTCTAACAAAGCGAGTAAGAGAAACATAATGTTTTAATTTTATGGGTTAATATTTTAATTTCAAATGATTTGTTACGTGCGTTTATTCGTGTTCGGGATGAGCTAGGCCGATGAATACTGCACTTAACATGGTGAACACATAAGCTTGGATGAATGCTACTAACAATTCCAAGCAGTTCATAAATATCATCATGATGAAGCTTACAAATGTGAGCGGTCCACCGATGGCAGCTCCTAATTGGCAAGTGATGAAGATGATACACGTGATGGAAAGGATGATAGCGTGGCCGCCCATGATGTTAGCAAATAAACGAACCATCAGAGCGAACGGCTTGGTAAAGATTCCAAACACTTCGATAATAGGCATCATTGGTACAGGGCATTTGAGCCATGTGGGAACGGGAGGCCAAAGGATTTCTTTCCAATATTCTTTGTTGCCGAATAAGTTGACCAAGAGCATGGTCATGATGGCCAAGACAAATGTGATGTTGATATTGCCTGTAATGTTGGCACCGCCAGGGAAGATAGGAATCAATCCGAGTAAGTTCGTAATGAAAATGAAGAAGAATGCGGTGAGTAGGTAGGGAGCATACTTGCGATAATGCTTTTCTCCTACAGATGGGCGTATCAAGTCATCTACAATCGACATGACAAACATTTCTACTAATCCGACAAAGCCCTTGGGGGCTTCATCGCTAGGCTTGCGACCTTTATACCAGCGTGCAGCACCGATAAAGATGGAAGCCATCACGATTACAACAATCCATAGCTGAACCACGTCCTTCGTAATGCTCAAGTCAAGCGGACGAACATCCTCTCCATTAGCTACATGCTCATAGATTTTGCCATTTTGCTCTTCGTTAAGATAAAATCCTTTGTAGCTATGGTTCGGATTCTCCTCAAATCGGGCGGAACTGAATACGTGCCAATCTCCGTTTTGACTTTTTACGATGACGGGCAGAGGAATAGAAATGTGACGTCCGTTCCAAGTGGTTATATGCCATTCGTAAGCATCGCTCATGTGTCCCAGTACAATCTCTTTCACGTCCACATTACTCTCGTTGGCAGCTGCAGTATTTGTGCTAGCTGAGAACAGACTGAAAGAGAATATTAGAACTAAAAGCGTTCTTAAATATTTGATATTGAAGAATCTCATTGCTTCTTGCTAATGTTATGCTCTACTTTCGCATAGTAGATGATTGTAGTCACCATGCTAACGGTATAGAGTGCTAAAAGGTTGAGGGAGAAAGCCAAAAGGTTTTGGCGATTGGCAATGGCATAAATCATGAGGATTGCGATTGCCAAGAACAGGCGGACAACTTTGCAAAGCATATAGAATCCGGTAATTATACTGCCGCCACGTCTCATTACTATTTGGTAAATAGCGTGACTTGCTAAGCTGAGTGCAAAAAACAACGTTGCTGTGATTACTAGGAACGGGGCTTGTTGCAAAGCAGCTTCCCATCCGCAACATGCGTGGTCGCCCAAGAAGAGCAGTATACACGTTACAGAAAGGGAAATTGCTTTTAGCAGAATGGAATCTAAGGTGTATTTTCGAAGGTTGTCCATGTAGAAATGTTGTGTTTCAGTGTATAATCAATAAATAAGTAAACATTGACTACAATTCCACACAGATGGACACAACGTTGTGTGCCACTTCTACAAACCCACCTTTGATAGTCACCTTAAAATGTTCTGTTCCTTCACATTCCACATCTCCATTGCTGAGCGTTGAAATGATGGGAGCATGTCTGTTTAATACTTCAAATCTACCTTTTGTGCCGGGCAGTTTTATGCTTTCTGCATCGCCTTCGTAAAGAATCTTTTCTGGCGAGACTATGGTAACTTTCATGTTGTCAATGATTATGGAGGTATGGTGAAAGTTTGCATTGCTATATTCCTTATCTTAGGAATGTCGTGCAAAATACTTTCCAAGAAGATACCTCTATTATGCTTGTGCCATGAGCTTCTTGCCCTTTTCAATGGCTTCGTCAATGGTTCCGACATTGAGGAATGCCTGTTCGGGAAGGTCATCTACTTCGCCATCAAGAATCATGTTGAATCCGCGAATCACTTCATCAATGGGAACCATCACGCCAGGAACACCTGTAAATTTCTCGGCAACCGTAAACGGCTGACTTAAAAAGCGCTGTACGCGACGAGCTCGGTTGACCGTCAAGCGATCTTCATCAGATAGTTCATCCATACCCAAAATAGCAATGATATCTTGCAGTTCCTTATATTTCTGAAGAATCTGTTTAACGCGTTGGGCACAATTATAGTGTTCTTCTCCGATAACTTTGGGGTCGAGGATACGTGAAGTCGAATCCAATGGATCAACAGCAGGGTAGATGCCCAACTCTGTAATCTTACGGCTCAACACTGTGGTAGCATCCAAGTGAGTAAATGTGGTAGCAGGTGCAGGGTCTGTCAAGTCGTCGGCAGGTACGTATACAGCCTGAATTGAAGTAATGGAACCATTCTTCGTAGAAGTGATGCGCTCCTGCATTGCACCCATCTCGCTAGCTAATGTAGGTTGATAACCAACGGCTGAGGGCATACGCCCTAATAGTGCCGAAACCTCAGAACCTGCTTGGGTGAAACGGAAAATGTTATCAATGAAGAACAAAATGTCGGATGTCTTACCATCCTTCGCGCCGGCATCACGGAAACTTTCTGCGATAGACAAACCCGAAAGAGCCACTGACGAACGTGCACCAGGCGGTTCGTTCATCTGGCCATAGACAAGTGTAGCTTGGCTCTTGGCTACTTCTTTGTAGTCGACCTTAGACAAGTCCCATTCGCCTTTTTCCATAGACTCTTCAAAATCCTTGCCGTAGCGTACTACGCCGCTTTCAATCATTTCGCGCAATAAGTCGTTGCCCTCACGGGTACGTTCACCTACACCTGCGAATACTGAGAATCCATCGTGTCCTTTGGCAATGTTGTTGATGAGCTCCATGATGAGCACAGTCTTGCCTACACCAGCACCACCAAACAAACCGATTTTACCACCTTTCGCATAAGGTTCGAGTAAGTCAATCACCTTGATGCCAGTGTAGAGTACTTCGCTGCTCGTCTTTAGATCTTCAAACTTAGGCGGCTCGCGGTGGATTGGGTAAGTGCCAGTTGAACGGTCTAAAGTTTTCAAACCATCAATAGATTCGCCTGTAACGTTCATCATTCGTCCCTTAATCTGATCGCCCGTAGGCATAGAAATTGGGGCTCCCGTACGTGTTACTTTCAATCCACGGCTTAATCCATCGGTGTTGTCCATGGCTACGGTACGCACGGTATCCTCACCAATGTGTTGCTGCACTTCGATGATGATTTTACGTCCATCGGGGTGAGTTACTTCGAGTGCTTCGTGGATGCGGGGCAGTACATCCTTTGCATCTTGTCCTTGCGTATCGAACTTGACGTCAATTACCGCACCGATAATCTGCGAGATGGTCCCATGTTTCAAGCTATTTTCACTCATGATATTCTTATATAATAGCTGTAATTTGTATTGTATGTTGCTTTTATTGTATGTGCACGGTGAAAAGGATTTTTCTCAAATGACCTTGTCAAAGTGCATAGAGTGGATTTGCGTGTTTCTTTCGAATCGTCTATTTTCTTGTTTTCGGTCGCAAAATTAATCTTTTTGCTTAAACGAGCAATACTCAAGTTGCTTTTATTTTTCCAAACTCTGCGTTCTTTTGTTAAAAATAAGAGATTTGGAATATTCCTGACGGAAAAATGTAAGAAGGACTTAACAATGTGCTTGCATAAGCGCAATGTCGACATTGTCGAGAGCATTGCGCAATTTTCTTAGGCTTGTGTTATTCTTCAGTTAAAGCTCCTGCTTTAAGTAGGGCATGCCATAGATGGTGACGATAGTCGGGAGAGAGCTTTTCGAGTTCAGCGGTTACTTGCTGGATGTTCGTGCGATTGGAAGCTCCGTCGAAAGGGCATGCTTTGTTTACGGGCTGGTATTTCTGCAATTTTGCCCATTCTCGAAGGTCTTCTTCTAAGCAGTAAGCAAGTGGACGGATAATTGTCATGTGGAACTTTTGCATACTGATACGCACGGGCATAGTGGAGAAGCTACCATTAAAGGTCATGTTCATGAGCGCCGTACGTAGAATGTCGTCTTTGTGATGTCCGAGTGCAATTTTATTGCAACCTAGAGCTTGTGCTTGATCGAAAAGGACTTTGCGTCGATTCCATGAGCAGAGAAAACATGGTGTGCGTTTGGGATTACGATCGGCCTCGAAACCTGTTTCTATGAGATGAAAGGGAATGTCCCATTTAGCAGCCTGCGCTTGTAGGTAAGAAATGTCTGATGAATAGTGAATGTTGCTCATTCTTACGTGTAAAGCCTCTATTTCAAAGAAGTGATTGCTATGTTTCATTCGCTCTCCTAACAGGTCGAGCAATGCTAGAGAATCTTTTCCTCCAGAAAGGCCAATAAGAATGCGGTCGCCTTGTTCGATCAGACCGAAGTCCTTGCATGCATCACTCATTTGATGTATGAGCCGCTTGTGAAGTTTGTATTCGGGTTGTAATTTCTTTTGTTCCATATTATTTTATGAATACGAAGTAGACGGCGGCTACCAAACAAGCGAATGCTGCAATGTGGTTCCAATGAATGGATTCTCCCTTAAATAGTATGGTTACTAATAGACTAAATACGATAAGTGAAACTACTTCTTGAATTACTTTTAGCTGAATAAGTGAAAAGGGGCCACCATTGTCAATGAAGCCCATGCGGTTGGCTGGCACTTGAAAGCAGTACTCAAAGAGAGCGATGCCCCATGAGAAAAGTATTACCGCGATTAACGGCCAATTCTTGCTAATTCCTGTTTCTTGCAGTTTGAGATGCCCGTACCAAGCAAATGTCATGAATACGTTGGAAAGAATGAGTAATAAAATGGTGTAAATACTTTGCACTTTTAGTCTTTTGTGAAGGTATAAATAAATGAGAAGATGAAGCGACTCGCGAAGTGTTGTGTCTTATTCTAAATGCAATTAATATATTGATTTACAATGATATAATATTTATTTAATGAACTATGACACGAAAGCACAAATCGGCTTTCTGGTGTTCACAACTTGTGTGCCACTTCAATCTAAAGATGTAATTTCGTGTAGATACAGGGCAGCCGTGTAAGGTTAGGAAGCGTATTCGTTCTATATTGTCCTGTCCTTTATGTGTGCAAATGTAGTTATAATTTGCGAGGTTTAAATATGTGTTTCGTGATTTTTATGTGAGAAGAAAATATATTTTGAACGTAGAAAGAGTGTTCCCTGTTTGATAATATTCTGAATGTCAGAGTAAATAAGGATAGTCTCGTAGCTTTATATACTTAGTGAAGAGTTTGAAACTGATTGGAAAGTGTGCGAATCGTGGGGTAGCGGATATACCAGTCTGTATTGCCCTAATGTCATTTATTAGTTTGCCCATTCCCTGTTTTGTCAAACGTGAGTACATGAGAAATGGCCATTGACCGAAGCGGATTCAATCAATGGCCATTTACTATTGAGGGTGTGGATTGTGGTCTGTATTGTTTTATACTTTCTTCTCAACAAGAAGATTCGCGATGGAATCAGTGATTTATTTTTCGCATTCACCTAAGCGGTGAGAAATGCGCATAGCACAGAAGTTTGGGCCGCACATCGTGCAGAACTCACCATTCTCATAGTGTGCGTCCTTGTAATACTTCGTAGCAAGTTCAGGGTCAAGGCTTAGGTTGAATTGGTCTTTCCATCGGAATTCATAGCGAGCTTTCGATAGAGCGTCATCTCGTACCTGTGCGCCTGGATGTCCTTTAGCAAGGTCTGCTGCGTGAGCGGCAATCTTGTAAGTCACTACACCAGTGCGAACGTCGTCCTTATTAGGAAGGGCTAAATGCTCTTTCGGAGTGACGTAGCATAGCATGGCTGTACCTAGGGCGCCAATGATAGAGGCGCCGATGGCCGAGGTGATATGGTCGTAGCCAGGAGCAATGTCTGTTACGAGTGGACCGAGTGTATAGAATGGAGCATTGTGACATTTCTCAATTTGTCGTTGCATATTCTCGGGAATCTTGTGCATGGGCACGTGGCCAGGTCCTTCGATAAATGCTTGTACGCCTTTGTCCCAAGCGCGAGTAACGAGTTCTCCCATTGTGTCAAGTTCGGCAAATTGTGCACGATCGTTTGCATCGTAGATAGAACCCGGGCGAAGACCATCACCCAATGAGATGGCCACATCGTACTGTGCACAAATGTCGCAGATGTCGTCGAAATGTTCGTAAAGGAAACTCTCTTTGTCGTTTTGTAAGCACCATTCAGAGATGATGCTTCCGCCGCGGCTTACCATGCCAGTCATGCGGCCTTGTGAAAGGTGAATGTTTTTGCGACGAATGCCACAATGGATGGTAAAGTAGTCAACGCCTTGTTCGCACTGTTCAATCAAAGTGTCGCGATAGAGTTCCCATGTGAGGTCTTTGGCTTTCCCGTGTACTTTCTCCATGGCTTGATACATAGGCACTGTGCCCACGGGAACGGGACTGTTGCGTACAATCCATTCACGAGTTTCGTGGATGTTGGCGCCTGTTGAGAGATCCATAATGGTGTCGCCGCCCCATTTGCAACTCCATACGGCCTTTTCTACTTCTTCTTCAATAGAAGAAGTGGTGGCAGAGTTGCCAAGGTTAGTATTAATTTTCACCAAGAAGTTGCGGCCGATAATCATTGGTTCTGCTTCGGGGTGATTGATGTTGGCAGGAATGACGGCACGGCCAGCAGCCACTTCTTCGCGTACAAATTCTGGTGTGATGTGAGTTTCGATTCCCAATTCTTGGCAATTCATGTTCTCACGAATGGCTACGTATTCCATTTCAGGAGTGATGATACCTTGTTTGGCTAAAGCCATTTGCGTGATACCTTTACCCTTGATGGCGCGCAATGGAAGATGGTGATGGTTGAAGCGAAGACTGTCTAGGCTCTTGTCTGCCAATCTTTCGCGGCAGTATTCCGAGCTAAACTCAGACAGACGTTCTACGCCTCCGCGCTTTAAGATCCATTCCTCGCGTAGGCGGGGAAGGCCTTCTTTAAGATTGGGCGTGTAGTTGGGGTCAGAATAAGGACCGCTCGTATCGTAAACTAGAACGGATGCATTTTCTTTAAAGTGTTTTTTCCCTTCCGCATCTTTGGTTACGGTAGGAGTGAGGTTGACCTTTCGCATGGCGATGCGAATATCGGGAAACATTTGTCCCTTTAGGTATACTTTTTCGCTACTAGGGTAGCTTATTTTCATGTCGTTGTTCATACTTCGCGATATGTCTTATTTGAGAATGTTTGTTTGCTATATATAAGGTGTGAATGCTTTGGTGTAATTGGAATATTGAGCGATGAGCTGACGGTGAACTTTGTTCCTTCTTAGCGTGGGACGTGAGCCCTTCTTTGATATTTGATAATGGTGTAACGATAGGGGTAAGTCAGTCTTACTTGGTTGTCTAAAGGAGACTTCTCCTCTCATTATTTCTCTATTTTGCTGATGGTTAACGAGCAAACTGGGCATCCTTTAATCATCGGCATGGAGAAATTTTCTCATCATTTCTGCTGGGTTGTCCGCACGAAGGATGGCTCCGCTCACAGCAATACCTTGAATGCCAGTGTGGAGAATGGGCATGACATCGTCAATCTCAATACCGCCTATCGCACATACAGGAATATGTAGTTCCTCTGCCTTCATCTGTTCTGCAATGACACGATAACCATCTAGGCCGATGATGGGTGAGAGCTTTTCTTTTGTTGTCGTAAATCTGAATGGGCCGCAACCTATGTAGTCGGCACTCAGACGTTTGAGTTGACGTATGTCATCGAAGGTGTTGGCTGTTCCACCTATAATAAATTCATGTCCCAGTAATTCGCGAGCCTCATTAATGGGCATATCATTTTTGCCTAGGTGCACTCCATCGGCTTTAATTCTCTTGCATAAGTCCACACGGTCGTCGAGTATAAAAGTTGCTCCTTGGTCGTGGCAAGCTTTGAGTAGCCGGTTGGCAATGGGCTCAACTTCCTCATCGGTAGCATCTTTCATGCGCAGCTGAATCCACTTACATCCGCCTTGTAAAGCCAATAAAGCCGATTCTTCATAGCTAATGGTGGAGGTGGTGTGTGTAATAAATTGTACAGGAACCATTTCTTTGTTTAGAATTTAGCATGTTGTTTTCATAAAGATTCTTTATCCGCAATGACGGATTTGACGGGATGCCTCAAAACAAGTGTGGCATTTATGAAATCAACACGGAGCTTGTATTTTGTAGGCTCTTTCCTTCGCTGGCATGATCCAGTGCAGGTTCGGAGGGTATAATCTCAGCACGTCCGAAAGAACGTACACCCCTAAGCCTTAATGGAATGGCAAAAGTACAAATAAAAAAGTGCGGGAACAAAAAACTAAGGAAATAATTTGCGGCTTCGACGGAATAAATCTATATTTGCAGAGCAAACATAGGAAAAATGTGTCCATAAGGTTCGAAAGAAACGAACTCTGTGGGCTTGAAAATAGAAGCTTATGAAACAAATCTTACTCTATACACTCTTCAGTATTGTGCTATTCTCTGTTACGGTATGTGGACGCGCGGCAGAAGTAGAACCTCTACCAATCAATACTCCATCAGAGACTGGGTTGGAACTAACGGAGGTGAATGAAGATGCTGGTTCAATGTCGATATCCATACGTGGTAATGTTGTGCAAATTCGTGTGGTAAATGGTCAGAATCAGTCTCTCAAGGTTTATGATTTAGTAGGTCGATTGAAATACGAATCACATATTGACAGCAACGATAAGACTTTGCATCTCACATTGAACAAAGGAATCTATTTGATAAACTTTGGAAAAGTGACAAGAAGAATCAGTGTTGCTGGATAATCCCCCAAAAGGTGCAGAGGATCTCGTGGTCTGTAATCTGCGCCTTTTTTGTGTCAAAACTTTCTTACATCTTAGCCAACTTGTCATCATTCTCCCTTCATGAATCCCGCACTCTATACAGTAGAACTGCTGAAAGATACGTCAACCCGACGTGAAGCATTTGCCGCAATGGTTCGCGATTTGTCGCCGCAACTATATGGGCAGATTCGTCGTATTGTGCAGTTTCATGACGATGCTGATGATGTGCTCCAAAATACATTTCTGAAAGCATGGCAGTCGTTGGATACCTTTCGTGGTGAAAGCCAACTTTCTACGTGGCTCTATCGTATCGCGCTAAATGAAAGCCTCTCCTTTCTAAAACGCATGCCTACGGATAATTGTAGTTTTGATGATGAAGTGGCTATGGGAGGGCGAACACTTGAGAGTGATCCCTATTTTGATGGCAATGAAACGGAATTGCTTCTTCAGAAGGCTATTGCCACGTTGCCTGATAAGCAGCGCATCGTGTTTAATCTGAAATATTTTGACGATATGAGGTATGATGAGATGAGCCAATTGCTTGATACGAGTGTGGGTGCTCTGAAAACTTCCTATCATTTGGCAGTAAAGAAAATAGAGGCATATTTTAATGAGCATGATTAAACCCTTGAACTGCATAGACGTCTAAAAGATAATAAAATAAGAAAAATCACTATGCATAAATTTGATTGCAACCAACCTGCTTCATGTCATAATCCTTTTAAAGTACCCGAAGGCTACTTTACTGATTTCGCAGAAAGACTAATGTCGCGAATCGATGGAGTGGAAACTCGTATGCCGCAGATGCGCTTTGTAGCATGGATACCATGGATAGGAGTGGCTTGTGTATTGGCATTGACTCTCCTCTTTACGCAATGGATGCCCTCTTCCACCACGCAATCGTCGAAGGCGAAGCAAGAGCAGTACGCAGCGCGTGAGGCGGCCGATGATGAGGCCGTATATGATTATCTAATGATGGCGAATGCCGATAACAGCATAATGTCTTATGAAAATGATTATTAGTTTAATAGGTCTATTCCTATGTGTTAGTGTGCAATGTATGGGAACACGTGTGCAACAAACTACATACGTAGCCCCCGAAGTTGCGCAGCAAGCTCAGCGTTCGCACGGTCCAGGTAAAGGCCCTTGCGATTGGAAACCTGAAAAATTCAAGAAAGATTTGATGGCGTTTATCGCTCGAGAAGCAGGATTCACAGAAGGTGAATCGCGTCGGTTCTTTCCCGTGTTTTTCGAAATGCACGAAAGCCAACGTAACATTGAGCGACAGAAGAATCGTGCCTTTTTCAATGCTGCGAAGCAAAATATGAATGAACGTGATTGTCAGCGTGTTCTCAATGAGGTAGATCAGCTTGATAAGAAATGGATGCGTATGAAAGCTCAATACAATAGTAGAATGCGCAAAATTGTTGGTGCTCGAAAGTTGGTAAAGGCTATGGATGCAGATCGCCGATTTAGTCGCCGAATGTTTAAGAAATTGACCAAGTAACTCTTTGAAAGAACAAAATATCATATACCACTCTTTAAAGGAAATACTTTAATGGCCTTCATCTGTGGCCTCTAACGCTTTTCATCCTAAAGACTATAGATGAAGGTCGTTAGAGAATGCTGATAAAGGCCTTTAATTTGATAAAGCCCCAATTTAGATACTCTTTTTTGAGAAAAGATGGAAAGTTGATGCCGAATACTTGATTTCCTAAATCTGTAATATAGATATCCTTATATAAAAATGAATGCAATAGACAATCCACAAATCGCGTTGGCGCGTCAGATTGTGGAGAATACAGATACACACCTATTCTTAACAGGGAAAGCTGGTACAGGAAAGACCACTTTCTTGCGTCGGTTACGCAAAGATTTGCCCAAGCGTATGGTTGTGCTCGCCCCTACGGGCATTGCTGCTATTAATGCCGAGGGAATGACGATTCACTCATTCTTTCAGCTTCCCTTCGTTCCTTATGTGCCTGGAGGAAATTATCAGCAAGATAAGAAGTATGGCATACGTAAGGAAAAACTCAGACTGATTCGAAGTCTAGACCTCCTAGTGATAGACGAAATTAGTATGGTTCGTGCAGACTTGTTAGATGCTGTAGATGAGATGCTTCGAAAAATACGTCGCAATCAGCAGCCTTTTGGTGGTGTACAACTCCTCTTGATTGGCGACCTTCAACAATTAGCGCCTGTGGTGAAGGATGAGGAGTGGACAATGCTGCGACAGTATTATGAAACACCATTCTTCTTTAGCAGCTTGGCTCTGAAGCGTAGCAATTTTGTCACGGTGGAACTTGAGAAAGTGTATCGTCAGAACGATGAGAATTTCATTTCTCTGCTCAATAGCATTCGAGAGGGAAGGACAGATACGCAAGTGCTTCAGAGGTTGAATCAACGATATGTTCCAGGCTTTAAGGCTGATAAGTCGGAGGGATATGTGCAATTAGTTACACATAACTGGCAAGCACATAAAATCAATGAGGAAGAATTGAGTTCACTTCCAGGAGAGTCGCGTACTTATACAGCTAAAATTGAAGGAAAGTTTCCAGAATACTCTTATCCCACAGACGAAGAATTAGTTATTAAGTCTGGAGCACAGGTGATGTTTGTGAAGAACGATACAGAAAAACGTTTCTTCAATGGCATGATTGGTGAGGTGACCAACGTGTCGCGCGATGGCTTCGATGTTCGTCCGAAGGATAAGCCTGATATGCTTATCAGTGTAAAGCCTGAAGAGTGGACAAACACGCGCTACGGGCTCGATGAACAGACAAAGGAAATCAAAGAATTCGTTGATGGCACCTTTGTGCAATATCCTGTAAAGTTGGCTTGGGCTATTACGATTCATAAAAGTCAGGGATTGACATTCGACCATGTGATGATAGATGCTTCAGGAGCATTTGCTCACGGACAAACCTATGTAGCGCTGAGCCGATGCCGCACATTAGAGGGCATAGTGCTTACTTCGGTCATTCCTCCTTCGGCGGTGATTGCCGACCAGAATATTGAAAAGTTTAACGAACGTATGCGCAATAGTCGTGTGGATGGAGAGAAACTCTCGGCTATGCGTCAATCGTTTGAACTTCATCTGCTCACGGAACTGTTTAAGTTTGAGCGTGAACGTATCGCCTTGTCGAGTATCACGGAGATTCTACGTCGGCATTTAGCTGGTCTTTATGGGAAGACGCTTCAAGAGTTTGATGCACGACTGCGTGTGTTTGACTTGGAGGTGATGAATGTGTCGGGCAGTTTTTATTCCCAATATTCGCGCATGTTGGCTCAAACGGAAAATTCCGCAGAGGATGTAGCTCTGCAACAGCGCATAGCGAAAGGAGCTGAATATTTTTCGACAAAGCTAGATGAACTCAGTAGGTGGGTGGCTTTGCACCAAATAGAATCGGACAATGCAGCAGTGGAAAAGCAACTGAAATCGGCATTCTCGGAATGGAAAGAAGCCGTTTCGGCTCACCTAAAGTTACTTCATTTTGTGGCTTACGAGGGCTTTAAAGCTTCGCAATTCCTCAATTATCGTGCAAAGGTATTGCTCGAAGCCGACGATAAGATGGCGCCTGCCAATACACGCAAACAAAAAGCGAAGAGTGGAGCTAAGAATGCGGTCAACGATAAGTATGTGGTTCCGACAGAGGTAAAGAATGCAAGTCTGTATTACACGTTGCAAACGTGGCGCAGAGAAAAAGCTTTAGAGCGCAAACTTCCCGCTTATACTATCTTAAGCACCAAGGCTTTGATGACTATGGCTAATCATGCTCCCACTACGATGGAGGAATTAAAGAAAGTTCCCTATTTTGGTGCAAAGAGCTTGGCAAATTATGGTGCAGAATTGCTTCAGTTGATATCGAAATCTAAATCTAAAGACAAGAAAGGCATGGAGTAGGGGAATGCTTCTCTCGACATTTCCTAATGAAATGGAAAAGGTTTTGTTTGCCGAATAATGTAGGCAAACAGAACCTTTTGTTATTATATCCTATTTTCTAGAATAAATAGAATGGCTTGTCGTGTTCAGATGTGATAAGTGTTTATACATCAGATTTTTCCTTAAAAACGAGCCGTTCCTTGGAGGCTTTGCGCCTCCAACCACTGGGCGAACCTCCGCAGTGTTTTCAATGGTATTAGATTTATTCTTGCTAAAATATTGTGTCCATAAAGACACAGCAAGGTATGTTTCGAGTTACTCGAAACCTTTTGGGTTACTCCCAAAAGAACTTGCCTGTCGGTAATTTGTTCCTCCGTAGTCGGGCAATTAAGAAGGAAAGAATATATAAAAAAAGTTTCTGATTTTTCTCATAAACAAATTAGATTTTTATATATTTGCGTAAAATTAGAAACAATGACAGAACTATTGAGTATATTATACAAGCTGCGGATATTCACCTTAGATGAACTTTCTGAAGCTCTGAAGGACAAGGTGAAGGCGGTGGAGGCGTTGCTCGCCCGGTACAAGCAACAAGGGTGGATTGTGGCTATACGGCGCAATACCTATTGCATGAAGGATATTGCATCAGGCTTACCTGTTTGCGACAAGTATGAGATAGGATGCCACTTATCACCTACAGCTTGCATCAGTTATCACACAGCATTGGAATTTCATGGATTGGCTCATCAACCCTTCAATGAGGTTTTTGTGAAAAGCATGACTCGCTTCAATTCCTTTTCTTTCTACGACGTGGATTATACCTATTGCCGACAAACAAAGGAAATCGTTGGCATGATGACACCCAAGGGAAACCCTTATGTACGAGTAACGGATATGGAGAGTACGTTGTTGGATTGCTTTGACCGCATCGACCGAGCTGGTGGTATTGAGGAATTGCTGCATTGCATGGAGGGTATCGTCTTGCTCAATGAGGAAAGGCTCATCGATTACCTCGCAAGATACGACAAGGCATTCCTGTACCAGAAGACTGGCTATCTGTTGGAACGAATCAAGGAACAAGCCAACATCTCAGAATCCCTCTTGGAGCTGTGCCGAGCCAAGGGAACCAAAAGCGTCAAATGGTTGACCAACAACGAAGAGTCGGATACATTTGTAAATAAATGGCGCATGTATGTGCCGCAAGAACTAACATCAAAGGAAGAATATGAACTCATATAACAAACAAGCTCTTGACATCATCGCCAAGGAGCAAGGC
>OJKP01000160.1_pt1 | contig 54590 bp, 46 predicted proteins | sample 1596521 | NCBI WGS metagenome assembly OJKP01 (sample SAMEA4350130, study PRJEB24818) | metagenome | biome: human; feature: gut; material: faeces | place: Denmark | collected 2013-09
ATGAGACCAGATTCTTCCTATGAGTTCGGTCGTCATACCAGTCTTAGGTGCATCAGTATCATCAATAATCAAACAAACCGGCTTGTCATGATGAACAGTTGTGCTGCTTGATATCTTCTTTATCAGCTGAAGATTCATTGCATATAGTAACTTGCGCCACTTGACGTTGCCATCATTCATAAAACGATAGAACATGTCTTTATCACAATTGAACAATTTACTCAAGGACGAGTTGGAGTATCGACTCGCATTCTTGACTACGAAGAACGGGAAGAGCATGAGGAGGTTGAGTACCTGCAAAGTGGTGAACTTGCAGTTCTCTTTCTTCTCTACTCCAATCTGGCTGGAGCGTATATTTATATGTTCCATCACACCCATAATGCACTTAATTGCACGATTATCGTCATTTTTTGCGAAAAAGCTTCGCAGATCTGAAATAATTTTTGTATCTTTGCTCACGGCTTTGAAGTTTTATCTTTATTGTTTAGCGATTATAAAGATACTCATTTTCTGTGAGTTATACAAACTTCAGAGCCTTTTTTATTCCAAAATTACGTTAAATCACGCTTGTGAATTTTCACTTGCGAAACTTTAGTAAAGGATTACAAGCCTGCTTTGCGTGATGGTCAGAAGTTGCAGTCTACTTTCATCGAATATGATATCCGCAAGCCTATCGAGAACTTGCCATTTACTCCTACAGAGGATGATGTGATCTTCAACTTTGCTGCAGTTCATCGTACTCCTGGTCATGAGGATCATGAGTATTTCGAGACGAATATCCGTGGTGCTGAGAATGTGGTGGCGTTTGCAGAGAAGTGGAATATCAAGAAGATTGTGTTTACTTCAAGTATTGCACCATACGGAGCTGCTGAGGAGTTGAAGAAGGAGACAACTTTGCCTACTCCTAATACTGCATACGGTATCTCTAAGTTGGTGGCAGAGAAGATTCATGAGAAGTGGCAGAATGGTGATGCTGCTCATCGTCAGCTCACTATCGTTCGCCCAGGTGTGGTATTCGGAAAGGGTGAGAATGGTAATTTCACCAGATTGTATTGGGCTATCCGTGGTCATAAGTTTGCTTACCCTGGCAGAAAGGATACCATCAAGGCTTGTATCTATGTAAAGGAGTTGGTCCGCTTCATGCTGTATCGCTTGGAACATCATGAGCATGGTGTGGAGTTATACAACTGTTGCTTCGAGCCTGCTTATACTATTCAACATATTGTTGAGGCTATGAAGAAGGTAACCGGTTTAACTCAGTTTGTGCCTGATATTCCTAACTGGGTTATCATGCCTATGGCAAGAGCTGCCATGCTTCTTGGCTCACCAATGGGTATCTGTCCTGCCAGAGTGAAGAAGCTCCAGATTTCTACTAATATCTGTGGTGAGAAGTTGAAGAACTGCGGTTATCAGTTTAAGTGGAGCTTTGAGGAAGCTCTCGCTGACTGGTTCGAGGATAATGACAGAAAATATCTGAAATAAGGATATTGAAAACCATATCTTACCTTTTCCTTCTGCTCGGCAGAAGGGAAGGCGAGGATACGGACCTCATTACTTATGTAACAGACTGAAAGGGTCACGATATGCGTTATGCCATCGACTCTAGAAAGTTGCAGAAGGAATTGGGTTAGGAGCCATCTCTCCAGTTTGAGGAGGGTATCGAGGAAACCGTGAAATGGTATCTCGAGAACCAGGAATGGATGGATCATGTTACTTCTGGGGAATATCAGAAGTATTATGAGGAGATGTATAAGGACAGATAATGCCTTAATTATACTTCTGCATTATTGCAACATTGATAATGGCTATTGTTTTTAGTCATGGTATCAAATTGTTTTCCTTTTTACTTAACAAAGTGATAGGTAGAAAAATCAAACGTAACACTAATTTTTAAATAATTTCCAACTGATTAAGTATGTGCTTCGAGTTTTCAAATTTAATCAATATGTGTGCTGCAGCTTATGCTGGTGGAACTGCATGCCAAAATTGTGTGAACGATAAAAAATGTGAGAGTTGTAATACTTGTAAGTGTTATGACTCTTGCATTCATCCTCTTCATCAGTATAATAGTAATGGAAAGTCATATAATTGCCTAAATATGGTTTATAACTATGTGGTGAAGCATTTCTATCGTTTTGCATCAGAGATAGAAATCGCATTTCGTGTCATTTATAATACTGAACGTCAGAATTGGAATAGTAATATCAATGTGGTTTCCTTAGGTTGCGGTCCAAGTTCGGAACTGTATGGAATTATCAATGAATTACATAATCAGCAAAGTAATCTTGGTGTTTCGTATCATGGCTTTGATACAAATGCAATATGGCAAAAGATTTGGAATCTAAATATTGATATATGCAAGCAACATAATGTTACATATACAACTGAAGATATGTTTGCATATTATACGGAACATTCTGATGAGCATATTGATATTCTGATACTGAATTATTTGCTTTCTGATGTTGCTAGAAATATGCAAAAAGAAGAAAAAACTGCATTCTTGGATAAGTTGGCAGAGTTTATTGATGTCAGGGATGTGCAGTATGTCATTTTCAATGATATTTCTCTATTCTATGGTAATTTGGAATCAGGCTATGCTTGCATGGAATATGTGGTTAGACAATTTGGGGTAAATAAACCGAGGCACTCTGTATTGAAAGAAGGAAGATATAGGTTTAGTGAACCGAATCAATATCAACCTACCTATGGAAGGAAATGGAATCAGTCAAGTTTGTTGTTCACAATAGATGACGCAGCTAATGACTTTCAGCCTTTCGATTATTGTAATAGTATTCAAATGCTGATTAAAAAGACTAAAGCACAATGATACTAAGCGTTAGCCGTAGAACGGACATTCCTGCATTCTATTCTGATTGGTTTTTCAATAGAATAAAGGCCGGGTATGTGGATGTTCGTAATCCGATGAATATTCATAGGATTAGCAGAATAGATCTTAATCCAGAGGTTGTGGATTGTATCGTCTTTTGGACAAAGAATCCTAAGGCTATGATTCCAAGGTTAAAAGAATTATCTGACTATAAGTACTATTTCCAATTTACGGTGAATCCGTATGACCGACATATTGAGGAAGATGTACCTTTGAAACGAAATATTTTTGATGCCTTTCATAAACTGTCTGATATGATAGGTGCCAATAGGGTCGTTTGGCGATATGATCCCATCTTGATGACAAAGAAGATAGATGTAGATTACCATATTAAGTATTTCGAGGAGATTGCAAAACGTCTGAGTGGCTATTCCACCAAGTGCATCATCAGTTTTGTCGATTTATACAAGAAAGTTTCTACTAATATAAGTGGATTAGGTATTCGTGAACCAAATGAACAGGAAATCGTGCGAATGGTTGAAGCTATGTTGCCGATTGCTCGGTCTTTTGGGTTTACAATTCAAACTTGCGCAGAGAAAATTAACTTGCAGGAATATGGTATAGAACATGGTGCTTGCATAGACCCTGTTTTGATTTCCGAAATCATAGGTTGTCCTTTGAAAGTAAGAAAGGACAAAAACCAACGTAAGGAATGCGGTTGCGTAGAAAGTATAGACATTGGTGAATATAATACTTGTTGTCATCATTGTGTCTATTGCTATGCCAATTTCAATCAGGATGTCGTGAGAAGAAAGGCAGAAAAGCATGACCCTTTTTCTTCTTTGCTTGTGGGAGAGGTAAAGGATGAAGATATCGTATCAATGCGGAAAGTTAAGTCGTTGAGGGATTATAGGTTGTTCTAAGTAAGTCTTATGGAAAAGATGTATGATAAGTGAAGATTGGGGACTTATGACAAATTATGAAAACTTTAAAATTCTCAATACGGAAGCTTTCTTATATCTTTTGAATGTCAATGAAAAACTAAATATTTCCAAGTTATTGGCAGACTTGCATTTGTCCTCTGATTGTGGTAGGTAAAACCAATACTCCTCACGGTAAGGAATTGGTTGCCAAGTATGGCAAGGAGAAGAGTGTGAGATTCGTAGGCGGAATCTATGATTTCAACAAACTGAATTCTATCCGTCACTTCTCCAAGGCTTATTTCCATGGTCATAGTGTAGGTGGAACCAATCCTTCTCTGTTGGAAGCGATGGCATCAGAATGCTTTATCCTTGCTCACGATAACATCTTTAATCGTGCTGTGTTGAAGGATAACTCTTTGTACTATCCTAATGCAGAGAAGGTGACTGAGATGTTGAATGATATCGAGAATATCTGTACGCTGCATAAGAAGAACTTCACGGATGGCAACGTGGAGGAAACCAAAGATGCGTGAAGGGTAGAGTGCTGGATGTTGCCGTGGATATCCGTAAGGGATCGCCGACATACGGTAAGCATGTGGCGGTGGAACTGACAGAGGATAATCATCGTCAGTTCTTTATTCCTAAGGGTTTTGCTCATGGCTTTGCTGTGTTGTATGAGACTGCTGTATTCCAGTATAAGTGTGAAAACTTCTATCACCCTGAGGCTGATGGGGGTATCTCTATCCTGGATGAATCTCTCGGTTTCGATGGCTTATTGCTTTATAAGAATAATTGATTTCTTGAGATATGGAAAGAAGTGAATTGCAGAGTTTGATAAGGGAGGACTATCGATGATATGAGAAACTGGAAGGAAGTAATTTTTGCATTTGTAAGAAGATAGGAATGGCTTTCTTTAATGAATCATTCTCTATCACCTTTTGGTTCCGTATATGCTCTTATCTTCAAAGTAAAAAATAATGTTTTTGTTGGGATGATAATCAAAACGTTATCGCAGTTTTATCGCATGAATGAACAGCGCCTGGGTATCGAATTGCCTATAGATACTAGAGTTATGGAGGACAAAATACCGCCATTATGAAACCCTAGTCATTAATGAGAATTCTGTAATAGAAAAGAATGTCACTGTATTGTAATAGTTGCGGGTTCTTTGTATGGAGGAATGATGTGGTGTTTTAGTAGGAAGTGATATATACATAGAAGATAATTGCTAGATAGGTGCAGGTGCTATTGGCGTAAAATCGCTGCCAGACAATTCTTTTGTGGTTCCATTTAAATCGGTGATCATTAGATAGAATGTTGAGAAAGTAAACCTACCTCTATAAAAATAATGTTGCTATGGTGAATTTTTAGGTATATGCAGAAAAAAGCCCCATCCTGCATTATTTTGCAGGATGAGGCTCACATTATTTCGCTCCTTTACAATCGCTTCGGTTGCTTCTAACATGAGTTCTGACATGAATCTTTTTACCGTTTTGGATTCTGTCATATTCCTGAATGCGATTGTACTTGCGTCCATCGGAATCTTTTGCCATAAGCTTTCATTCCTCGTCCTTGCCCGAGGTTCTTAAATGGTTTATTACTCTGTGGTGACCTACCGATTCCACTACGGTGTGAATGCCTCTTCTGCTACAATCCATTGGGTACACGAATCAATTCTGTGTTAACCCAGAAGGAATCTGTCAGTTGGTTGCAGCCTCTACAGAGAGGAGTAATGTAGAGTTCTTCTCCACCATAAACTTTCTGCACATGTGCTCCAACAAGATTGTTGTGGTTATGGTCACCACAATGGCCACAATGACTTGCTTTATGGCCTACATGCTTTTCCCAATACTCGAGCCATGAAGACTCACCTGTTGATGGCCTTCGCCATCTGCTGCTATCAATAGCATTTGTTACAAAGTTCATTTTATATTACTTTTTTTTATTATTAAATATCTTACCACTTAGCCGCTAAAGGCTTCGCAATAAGTATGTGTCAATCTCCAATAAGCAATATGTGTGCCAAAAGCAGAAAGTGACAGTACAAAAAATGTCTTTTTATATTCTATATTAGGTCAAAATATGCCTATTTTAAATATAGAACAACTTTTCTTATGATACAGACAATCTGTCAGACATATAGTGACATTGAATATGAGAGTCTATGTGTCATATTGGCACGTAATGTGCTAAATGGCATAAAAGATATTAAATTAATTGATGTGTATTTGTATAATCGGTATATTTTAGTATCTTTGCAAAAAAATAATATAACAATGATTCATTAGTATGATACAAGAAATAAGAATAAAAAATTTCCGTTCCTTTAAAGACGAGGTCGTATTCAGTTTTGAAGCGAGCAAAGATTCCAATTTTGAGGATAAGAATGTCATAGCCATGAATGATGGGACTAGACTGTTAAGATTTGCTGCAGTTTTTGGAGCCAATGCAAGTGGTAAGTCGAATCTGTTGTGGGTATTTGAGTTTTTAAGGCGTTTTTGGAAACATAAACCCAAAGATTCTGATGAAAAAATAAATATAAACCCCTTCATGCTAGATTCGAAAACATCTCAAGAGCCATCACAATTTCATTTAAAATTTTATGTTGGTCAAACTAAATATGCCTACAAATTGATTGTTGACTCTTCTGCTGTTTATGAAGAACAGTTGAATGTGTATACTAGTGTTCAGCCATCATCGCTGTTCAGCCGTCAACTGGATGAAAATGATAAGTCTGTAATCAAGTTCAATTCTTCGCTGAAGTTGAATGAACTGACGGTTCAAGAAATAGCATTGCGATGCCTGAAGAATACATCATTGTTTGCAGTGATAAATACAGTAAACTCATCATTTGGAAAATTGGAAGAAGCTAAGGATAAACTTAGCAATTATCTTATGCCAATGATTGGTCCAACAACTCATATGCTTAATTTTGCAGAACAGCGTATGGTAGATAACAAAGAACTGAAGGATTATTTATTGTGGTTTATCAAAAAGGCAGATTTTAATATATCAAACATCAATATTGAAAAAAGTAAGGAGGAGATTCCAGAACGTGTAAAGCAAATGATTTTGTCTGATAGCAATGTCCCGGAGGAAGCAAAAAAGAGTTTACAGAACCAAAACTTCTTAGAATCGCTCAACACGTTATTTGTGCATGAAGTGCGCAATTCTCGCGGTGTTGAGACTTATAACCTGTCTGAAGAACAACAAAGTAGGGGAACCCAAAGAGTCTTGGGTATAGAAACCGCAATACAAGCATCTGTGAAAAATCAGTCATTTTTAGCGATTGATGAAATGGAAACTTCACTAAACCCCATGTTGTTAGATTTTGTAATTCAGAATTATTTATCAGAGAAATCATCAGGGCAGTTGCTTATAACTACTCATTATGATGCTTTGCTAAATCGTGTGGACAAATATCTACGTAAAGATTCGGTATGGTTTACAGAAAAGATGCCTGATGGTTCAACAAAAGTTTATTCTCTGAAAGATGTACGTGGTATAAATAAGATGCGTAATCTTCAGAAACGCTACGAAGCTGGTAGTTTGGTAGATGCCTATCCACACATTTCTTAAAATTAGGTCAGTTGAGTAATAATTGAAAAAAGCGCATCGGAAAGGGTGAGAATGGTAACTTCACCAGATTGTATTGGGCTATCCGTGGTCATAAGTTTGCTTACCCTGGCAGAAAGGATACCATCAAGGCTTGTATCTATGTAAAGGAATTGGTTCGCCAATGGGTATCTGTCCTGCGAGAGTGAAGAAGCTCCAGATTTCTACTAATATCTGTGGTGAGAAGTTGAAGAACTGCGGTTATCAGTTTAAGTGGAGCTTCGAGGAAGCTCTCGTTGACTGGTTCGAGGATAATGACAGACAGGGGCTGAAATAAATTAGATGGACAATGTTGCCAGTTTTGGCAAAACAATGTTTGATGCCTCTGCGGTTGCAGATTATGCTAAGAGCTTGGCTAAACATACTGGTATGGAATTAGTGAGAGTCAATCCGATGCTTCTTCAAATCATACGTGGTGGAAAGAAGAAAATCACTTGAAGTGATGAAGAGTATGACTTGATTTATTTTGCTTTACAAGAAAAACTTATGTTTATAATTAATCAAATCTAAAGATGAGAGATTCACTAAAAAGTTTAATGGAGCATTGTATAGGATTAAAATATTCATTGCCCAATACAGGAAGTTCAATTCCTAAGATTACAGTTTCAACATTGTCAGACAAATGTTATCAAGTGTTGACTTCTGATGGCGACTTGTCTAAGATTATTTATAATGGTATTATTGAATATTCATTCGATGAGAGTTCTATTGATTTAACTAAGCTAGATACCCTTCAAAAAAGAGCTTTAATTAGTAGAATGAAGTTTGATCGTGCTGCAACAGAGAAACAACAACTTAAGTATGGATTTTATGGCGAAGTCTTACTTTTTCTTATGCTGCAACATTTCTATGGTGCAGAAACTTTTATATCAAGAGGACATTTTTATAATCCTTTAGAAAGTTCAGAAACAAAAGGATTTGATACTTATCAAATGTTGCTAAAATCAGATGGAAGTATAGAACTCTGGTTTGGAGAAGTGAAATTTCATAAGTCTTTTAGGACTGGTGTAAATCAAATTCTAGAAAAAATAAACATTAGTCTTTCTGATGATTACTTAAATAAAAATTTTATCGCAATGGAAGATTTTGAGACATTTGTAAATACTAAAGTGTCAATTTCTCCAATACTAGATGCCTTTAGGAATAACCCTACAGTTAACTTGGCAGAGGTAGCACGTAATAATGGAATGTCTTTTGTGTATCCGATGCTCGTGGTTTTTAATGATGAAGGCAAGTCTTATGATGAAATTATAAAGAGTGTAGTTGACTATACAAATAATAGATTCACTCAGTTAAACATAAATTTTTCTTTAGAATATTCGTTGTTTTTCATCTTGCTACCTGTGAGCGTAGCAAAAGATATTAAAGATCAAGTAAGAAAATGGATATTATCAAATCAGCAAGTAATATAATTAAGCTAATATATGCAAAAAGGCGAGGAGAAAATGTAGATGCAGATTTGGTGCAAAAAGTCTGTGTGTACTTTGACTCGATAAAAGGCAATGAGTTATCAAGTTCCGATTTGCATTTCCTTAGATATATAGCAAATGAAGCTGGAGTTCCTCAATACTATGTTATGTTGAGTAAATTTCAGCATGACTTAGAACAGTCTGAAGTGGATCTCCATATCAAGGATTTGCCGGTACTTGTTGGAGAGGCATCATTATGTGTTGCGGATGATGTGCAATTGCATAAGTATCAAATGAATGTCTTAAATAGATTTGAAAATGGCAAAAGTAATCGTTACTTCTTGTCTGCATCAACATCGTTTGGTAAGACTTTCTTGATTTATGAAATTCTGCGAAAGATGCAATATGATAATGTTTGCTTTATATTTCCAACAATAGCGTTGCTTTCTGAAAATCTCTTGAAGATATATAATAGTACTTCTTATCAATGGGTTAAACAGGGATATAAAGTACATACCCTGAGTGATGCTGAACTTCAGGAACATCATAACTTGTTTATTTATACTCCAGAACGATTCTTGTCTTTTATGGATAAGCATCAAGAACTAAAGTTCGATTTCTTTTTCGTTGACGAAGTTTATAAAATTGATAATGAGTATTTGGTAGATGATGAACAAAGAGAAAATGAAAGGGATGTTGCTTATCGAATTGCGACTCAAATTGGTATGGAGTGCAGTAGAGATTGCTTATTAACTGGCCCATATATCAAAATTGACGAGAATAATCCAGAGTCTTCCATAGAAAGGTTTCTTCATTGGGGTGGCATGTCTTTTGTTGATTATGGGACATTAGAAATCGTTGGAAAACAAGAGGTAGAGTTGAAATCGTCGAAGAAAATAAAATTACCAGATACCCAAACTATAATAAATTTTACCTCAGTAAGCAAAAAAGAACGTTTTAAGGAATTAGTGTGCTCTTTGGTTAATAATAATGAAAATGTTATAGTTTATACAGCAACAAAAGCTCAAGTAGAGGATTATGCAAGGGAACTTTTAGCAGATGATTTACTACCTGATGTTGAGTCTGAAAACATGGGTATGTTCTTGCAACATTTAGAAAACTTGTTTAAAAATAAGAAGGGGGCGCAATGGATTGTAACCATGGCATTGAAAAAAGGCATAGGGGTGCATCATGGGCTTGTGCCAAAATATATTCAAAACGAAATAATAGATTTGTTCAACAATGGTGTCCTTAAAGTCTTAATCTCAACAACAACAATTACAGAAGGGGTAAATACAACTGCAAAAAACATGGTTGTTTTATCTCATAAAAAAGGTAGGAAAGAACTGAAACCTTTCGATGCCAAAAATATTGAAGGGCGGGCTGGAAGGTTTATTCACCATTATATGGGGCGTGTGTTTGTTTTTGATAAAGAATTCTTAACCATAAAAAATGAAGCGACAGATGAGCTAGGACATAAGTTCTTTGACCGTAATACTCCAAAGACATCAGTTGATATTCCTTTTATAGATAATTGCTATCTAACAGAACGAGAAATCTCTGAAAAGAAATGGATTGCTGACATGGCAAATAGCGGAGAATTACCAAGTCAAATATTGGATGTATATAAGACGATTGCGCCAAAAGACAAGTACTATTTGTTTCAGTCAGTAAAAAGAATGACAGAACAAGAAAAGGAGGAAATGCGTAGTTTTATTTCATCTTATAATGGATCAAAATATATTAAGAAAAGTGGTTTGGAGGTTATATTTGATAAAATAAAATCTATTTTACCTCAGCAGGGGGAACTTTTAAAACTTATTGAAATTCAACGAGACCGATATTGTCTAATGACTAATCTTGTTTCGGTCTTTTTGAAGCAAGGTTTTGTTGGATCTGTGAATTATTATATAAACTCCATGGGTGTAGATGAAGCTGTAAGGTATGCTGCAAAATTCGTGTTTAATACGTTGAGGTATCAAGTTGTCAAGTATTTGGGACTTTTCAATGTCTGTTATAAATATGCCTTGGCACAGGAACGAAATGTTGAAACTAGAGAAATTGTCGGTATTGATAGCCTTTTGATGCGAATGGAGTATAATGCTGATACGCCTTATGGACGAAAGGCGAGTGATGCAGGTGCTCCCTTTGCTGTAATAGATTATTTTGATAAGCTTTATTCGCATCAGAATGATGCAGGTTATGAGTTACTCGATGAGTACGAAAAACAAAATGTAAGGCGAATTAGAAATATTGTTCTAAGCTAACCAATCGGTACAAAGATTTCAGTTCTGCTTTTCAAATTGCAAAGGTAATCTATTTTTTCAATTTCTGGCGCATAGAATCTTCAGCTCACTATTGTTCGTCCAGGTGTGGTATTCGGAAGGGGTGAGAATGGTAACTTCACCAGATAGTATTGGGCTATCCGTGATCATAAGTTTGCTTATCAAGGCAGAAAGGATACCATCAAGGCTTGTATCTATGTAAAGGTACTTGTCCGTTTTCTTCTGTGGAAAACGGAAGTGAAGAGTGAAGAATTAAAATGCTGGCGTTGAGATTTACAACTGTTTCTTCGAGCCTGCTTATACCATTCAGCATATCGTGGAGGGTATGAAGAAGGTAACTGGTTTGAGAATAATGACAAGAATGGGCTAAAATGATTCAGTCCTTATATAATTTTATATGATTTATACATTTTTCGCTTTCCAGAGATACTGCCTTGGGAGTAAGAGTGATGTGAGTAAAGTGATTGCTGGTATGGACTGGCAGGAACTTTATTCCTTTGCTTCCAAACAGGCTCTGCTGGGGCTTTGCTTTGAGGGTATTGAGAGACTGGGGAAGGAGTATCCTGAGGAGTTGAAGCGGAACCCGATAGGGAGGGAACTGCTGATGACTTGGATGGGTAAGGCGCAACAGATTCGCAGGCAGAACATGAAGGTGAATGCTGTGGCTGGTAAGCTCTTCTCGATGCTGAGAGAGGATGGATTGAGGTGCTGCATTCTGAAAGGGCAGGGGAATGCCTTGATGTATCCGAATCCTTATTCACGTACTCCTGGAGATATTGATGTTTGGATTCGTGCCAGTAGGGAGAGGATTATGGAATATGCTCAAAAGAAGTTTGAACTGGGGGATGATATCAGACTGCAGCATCTAGAGACTTCCTTGGATGGTGTGCCTGTAGAGTTGCATTTTTTTCCTTGCTCCATGAATAATCCTATCTATCATGTTAGATTGCAGAAATGGTTTCGAAGGAATGCGGATCTGCAATGTTCGCATATTGTGGGGCTGCCTGATGGGGCAGGGGATATCGCTATTCCTACTTCGGCATTTAATGTTGTTTATCAGCTAACCCATCTATATCACCATTTCTTTGATGAAGGGATTGGAATGAGGCAAATCATTGATTACTACTATGTAGTTATTAGTGATTACTTATTAGTGATTAATGATGAGTCATTAGGGATTAGGGATACATTGCAGAGAGAATTGAAACATCTTGGATTGTGGAAGTTTGCTGGGGCGGTGATGTATGTGCTGCATGAGACATTGGGACTATCTGAAGAAAAGATGATTGCTCCAATGGATGAAAAGCGAGGAAAGTTGTTGTTAGCAGAAATACTGAATGGTGGCAATTTCGGACAGCATTTCACCAAGTATGGGCATTTTACACAACAAGGAATGGCTAAGAAATATTTCCTGAAGATTTGGAGAAATATGCACTTCGTGCGATATTATCCTGCTGAGGCATTGAGCGAACCAATTTTCAGAACGTGGCACTTCTTCTGGAGGGTAAAGAATAAGAAATAATAGATTTCAAGAACTGCGGTATTCCTATAAAAGTGTGATAACTTCTATCACCCTGAGGCTGATGGGGGTATCTCTATCTTTGATGATTTTCTATGTATCGATTGGCGCATTCCTACGGAACACGCTAATCTTTCGGAGAAGGATACTAAATGGATTTTGATTTCTAACATTATCTAATCTTTTTGCTAAAATCATCCCGTCCTTCTTTGTTGATAATGCGAGCTGCACTCGGCAATTTGAAAGCGAGCTTTCATTGCACTCATTGGCATTGCTTTTTCCCATTAAAGAAGGCTCCACCTTTCTCACCTTGCCTCTCTTCAATAGTCTTTATGCCCCCTTCGGTTCCCCCAGTTCTAGGGGACCGAAACCCTCAGGGACGAGAGGATGTAACCGCCCTCTGGTGCTCAAACCGCTACGCTATAAGGTTGGCGGACCAAAGCGGTCTGCGCCAAGTAGTGCGGGATGGGACCGCCTGGGGTAGGCTGGCGCATCAATGCTGTTGCTCATCTCTCGGCTGGCTTATCTTTATCAAGGGGAGAAAGGTTGTTGGTATATGTGGGATCACGGATTACGCTGATTTTGATCTATGCGGTCTGGGATGATAAACAAAAGGTATTATGCGGCAATAAATAAATCTCTATGTGCATGACTACAATAAAGATATTTTTAGCCTCTTCTTGTGAGTTGGCTTATGAGCGAATGATTATCGGTGATAAAATTCGACAAGTCGATGACAAGTGGCGAGCAAAAGGTGTAAGGCTACAGTTGATGGTATGGGAGGACTATCGACCAGAGTTTTTGGGAGTGAGAACTCAAACGGAGTATGACGAGTATCTTGTTAATGAAAGCCAAATCGTAATTGGGCTGTTCAAAAACAGATGCGGGAAATATACACAAGAGGAAATCGGGCTCGCCAAACGTAATAATTCTGAAAATCTACATGTGTTTACTCTTCCTGCTGATGATGGAGTAAACCTTGTAAGTAACTTCCTTACAAGGGAGTCGATTGCGTCTATGAAATGTAGCGATATTGACCATGTATGCTCGGAAGTGATGAATGTTATAGAGGATTATACCGCTAAGAATGAATGTGATAATCTTATGTCGGCTAATTCATCTCTTTCCACAGATAAAATATATGCAACTATAGGTGCAGATGCTCCCAAACGATGTGTTGAATTTGGTAACATCGTACGCTCGGTGAATGATGCTCTTGAAGACGATAATATCTCCCGATGTATATTGATGGAAAAATATCAAAGGGAAATGATACCGCAATCTGACTATTATGTGGCATTGACTCATGAACATTGTAACGTAGATGAAGAAGAGGAAATTGTAACTGCAATAAAGGCATCCGCTGGTGACAAGGGTAAGTTGCCTGTAGCTATTTATCTGGAGAAAGGAAATATTCTCTTGAATACTTGTCAAAAAATAAACAATGCTTTAGACAATTATGGCGTGTTCACCATTGAGTATGATACCATGAATGATGTCAAAACAAATCTGTTTCTCAACCTCTATCGTAAGAGAAAGGGAAATATGATAGTCTTTGATGATTGTTCGGGCTTTGCTTATTCTGAAGGTTGTGTCACTTTTGCAGGCTATATGATAGCGGCAGTCAAGAGCTTATTTCAAAATGTTGAGGTGCTCAAACAATGTCAGAGATTGGACTGCGTGAGAAAACAGCTTGAAAGTTTGATTCATAAGAAAGATGCAAAGAGTAGAAACGAGAAGGTTGTCTTGAATAACGAAATGGACAACTTGTTGAAATATGTCAATGAAATTCTTACTCTAAGATTTGCTTCGTTACAAACAAGCAATATTGAGACGAATATAGACGTAAGCCAACCTTTGAACTTGGAATCAATAAACAATTCTATTGATATACAGGAAAAGACCCTGGCTATATTGCATAAGAAGAAAGAGCAGATATTCGACGAATGGCTATCCACTATAGGAGCACTCGTCGCTCGTTTGAACTATCTCGTGTCGGTCGGAAATATTCATGTGGGTGAAATAAAATCTGTCGCAAAATCGATTTACGAACTATTACAGAAGATTATTGCCAAAGGAGTGATAATTTCTGATGAGCGTATGCAGGACATTATGCAGCTATTGCAAGCTACATACGACCAATATGGCGGAGAATATGATGAAGATGTATTCTTCCATATAGCTTTTAACTGGGCTGACAAACGTAATATCTCATCGAAATTTATAGAAACTTGTAGATTCAACTTTGCCAATGCCCTTATGCGCAATGAAGACCCTGCTGCATTGCAATTATACAAGACTGTTCTCGCCAATCTGAAACAGATTGACGACCATTCGATTTCAAGTCATAGGTTTATCATCAAGGTATATACGAGCATTGCACATGGGTTCATAGATTTGGAGAGAAATAAAGATGCATGGGATGTGATTCAGCAGATGGGACATGACATAAAAGAATGGAATGACCCAATGAAGGTACGTCTGTTGCAAAGCTCCGATTTTTATGCAGCAAAGTTACGAGCCATTCCTGAACGTTGGGATGACGGGATGCAGGATGTCATTTCTCATGCAGTGTTTATATTTAATCAATGCAGAGATCATTTGACGATAACACCCAAGGATTATCATTATGTTTACTGTTTCTGCTATTTACCGAATTGCATATCGGCTTTTATCATTGACAGAATGGAATACATGAATGAATCAATGAAAGAAACTCTTTTGCCTCTTGCTTTCGAACTATTGGAGAAACTTTTGCATTACGCCGAAACTATAGAAGACTACAATCCTATTGAAGGAAGGACAAGTGCTTCGCAAGGTTATCACAATAGAGGCTTTTTGTTTTATAAATTGATGAGATGGAATGATGCTATCTCAGACTATCAGAAAGCTTTGGATGCTCGTCGATTTATCTATGAGCATGTGCCTCATAAAGAAAACAAACGAGTTATCGGTGAGACTCTTGTTAATATTGGTGCTGCGCAATTGGAATGGTACAGAGAGAACCACACTATAGAAGGGCATAATCCAATAGACACGGCAAAGGAAGCTTTGAGCATTTATGAGAGCTTGCATAACAAAGACTATCCACTTTCTGAGGTGGACATCAATAAGGCAAAACAACTGATTGCCACTTCCTATTATTATATTGGTAACTCCGAACAAAAGCACTTTGGGTTGGAAATAATGAAAGAAATATATGCATGGGTTATTGATCACAAAGAAAACTCTTATATGTCGAGTTTTCTGAATAACACCGTGAGTATTTTGAAAATGGAGAATTTGATATAACATGATGATGTTTAGACTTAAAGGTTTAAATGAATTCTCGAATGAGGACAACAAGGCAATCAGTGATGCCATCAATGCTGCCAACCCTGATCTGCTCTGGATAGGTATGACGGCGCCTAAGCAGGAGAAGTGGACGTACTCTCATTGGGATGAGTTGAACATCCATTGTCATGTTGGTACCATCGGTGCCGTCTTTGACTTCTTTGCTGGTACCGTGGAGCGTGCACCTATCTTGTGGCAGGACCATGGCTTGGAATGGCTCTATCGCTTGATCAAGGAGCCTAAGCGTATGTGGAGAAGATATATCATAGGTAATACCTTGTTCCCCTGGAATATGGTGAAAGAGGCGTAGGGGTTCTAAAATCATCCTTCAATAGTCTTTAAGACCCTTCCGGTTCCCCTTGTAGGGGACAGCCCCCCTGCGGGAGGGCCCTTAACCCACTCCCAAGCCCTCGCCCTTTCCAAAAGGGCAAGGGATGTAACCGCACCTTCTCGGTGCTCGGAACCGCTACGCTCTATGGATGGCGGACCAAAGCGGTCTTCGCCATGTTATGCGGGATGGGACCGCCTTACTATAGCTTGCTGTAGTGGGGGACAGCTTGCTGATTGGAATCGCATGGCATATTGAAAGCCTGTTCCATCAAATGTCTTCGCCTGTTTTGCTGATTGGGAGCGCCGAGTATCTCTGAACCACGTTGCAAAGATACGAAGACGGTGAGGGGCAATTCACAGTTGCTCATACTTGCTCATGGTTGCTCATACTTGCTCATAGATTTTCTTTGTTCTGGTGTTAGCAAACCAGTGGATTACGGAGCGTAAGTCCCTGACTTTTGCTTCGTAAGTGACTGACTTTTGAACCGTAAGTCTTTGAGTTTTGATTCGGAAGTAACCGCTTCGAGGTGACAGGGTGACACTTATGACAGTGATTTCTGAAGATTTACTCTCGCGCGGGCAGGCAGGAAAAATCAGGCCGAAAGTTCCTGCCTGCCCGCGTGCGAGGCAAAAAGTTGCAAAACTAGTGTCACCGTGTCATCGTGTCATCGTGTCATCTTTGACTGAGCAGAGGATGCTCTGCATCGCTCTCTGGCTATGGACATGAACTCCCCTGTCTCCACCTCCGTTGGCTTTCGGAAGTAGAGATCTACAAATTACTGTTTCTGTTACGGCGCCTCTAAAGTAGGTAATAAGGTTCTATATCTGTGTTACACGGTGCAAAGATAGAAAAAATAAAATAAAAGAGAGTTCCCATATACGGGAACTCGTAAACGGAAATTATTGATTTTTAAAATCTTTTAAATGGCAAGAATGGAATTTGTATTCGATTCTCGCAAGTTACTGAAGGATTTTTGGGGGCATCTCTCCAGTTTGAGAAGGATATTGAGGAGACTGTAAAATGGTTTCTGGATAACCAGGAATGGATGGATCATGTTACTTCTGGGGAGTATCGAACAAAAAGGTGAATGTCAAGGCTGCCTGATGGGTAGCTTTGGCAATACCAATTAATAATATGTTTTTTGGGAAAAATGTTGGATGTGCTAACTACTGAAAATCAGTGGTTACGTTCTAACGGTGATTTACTAATGTATTAATAGTTTTATCTTATGACTCTTATAGAACGTGTTTTAGACGAACGGAACATTTATGCTGCTATATATGCATTGCCAAGTTATGTTAATGAAATAGGTCTTTTAAAGCAGGAAGATATAAGTAACTATAGTGCTTTGTGTCTTGATCGTTATCTTGCTAACCAGGAGTTTGTTTCCTCTTGCCAGCAAAAATTGAAGAATGCCTTAGAAGACGGAGATTATGTTTTCTCGATTTCTGTACATTTCCAATTGAAGAAGGTAAATGATGATGGTTCGCCTGAATATAGACCCATTCATTTTGCTGATATACAGACATTGGTTTGTCTGCAAGCTTTGAGCAATATTGTATTCTACGATGATGAATTAGAAAAAAATATAAGGCAAATCAATCCTATCTGTATGCTTATCCCAGATAATTTCTGGGGAAATAGGCTTACTAATCAAGTTGAGTTTGTTTATAAAAACTGGGTTGGTCAATACAAAGGGTATGTGCAGGCAACAATAGATAAGCACCGCAATTATGCTAATACGAAACAGTTTACTCATGAGGCCTATCTTGATATAAAGGATTTTTTTCCAAATATTAATGTTAATAGTGTTTATGAGGAAATATTGGGCCGTTTCTCATTCTCTTAAAATGAGAATTGCGAAGATGCTAAATATGGCAATCCCGGTAAGGTTTGTAAGTCCGATAAGGATTGTTTGGCAAGAATATTGCAACTCTTATTGTGTTTTAAGCTCAATGAATGCCTGAATGAGAAAGAGCGGTATATTTATTATGGTACAAATGTTGGTGAAAGTAATGTATACTATGCAAAAGGTTTGCCACAAGGATTACCTCATTGTGCATTTTTTGCCAATTGGGTAATGAAGGATATAGCTAAGATTGTCGATAGACATTTGATAGGAGATAAAGATTATTATGTAGATGATATTACTGTATTTTGTAATGAAGATCAGAAAAGAATAAGAGATTCAGTAAAGAAGATAAATCAGGAATTGGCTGCTTTTACAAAAGAGTGCCTTGCTCCTGTGGATAAGGTATGTTCATTTCTCAAAGAGAATAAGATACCGTTTATTCTCCAATTACATGATGTTGATGATAAATGTTGTTCTTTTCCTATAGATAAAGTAGACGAGTCCATTGGAAATCTCATGATATTGAACCGAAAGACTTCAGGGCTCATGCAGCAAATCAAGGTAAATCTTGGTGAGAATACAGATAAGTCATCTCTTTCCTTAATAGAGTGTTTATTGAATGCTATTGATAAGGAGAGGAAAAATATCGCAGGTAATTTAGAACAAGGATTATATAAGAAGCGTCTTGATAGTTTCTATAAGTTTTATGCCAATAGAAAAGTACAACTGGTAGATCGTCTCGAAACTTATAATAGTTCCTGTAAACTTATAGATATAGAGGATAATTTAGTTGAATTAGTAAATAATGGCCGGCTTAGGCAATATTATCGAGATTCTATAAAATTAAAAAGTAATGAAAGAAAACAAATTTTATCTGCAGTTGAGAATTTGGATCTTCGATATGCTAATGAGGTAGGAATTAATGCTGGTAATTTATACTATACAACAGATTGTAAAGGTTATAAATACTATAAGGATACTACAAAACAAATATGTTATTATTTTTGTCTGGACAAAGAAGTAAGTGCATTCATTAAAGAAAGGGATTTGGTAAAATGTACTTCATTGTGGGATTGGAAACAATTGTTTGACGTATATGAACGATATTTTCCAATAAAAGATTGTCGAAGATTTGTATTCAACGTTAGTCAAGAATACCAGCGTGTTCTGTTTCTTGCTATATTTTGCAAGTTAAACCACGTGTCGCTATCTCAAGTTGATTCTTATCAAACCACTAATTTTCAGCAATTGTCTTGGAATGAGGTTAGAATTCTTCATTATCTGAGACAGACAGGATTTTCTTATAGTAAATTTAAAGCCTTTGTTATAGCCCTATTAGAGAATGACATTTGGGGAAATGGTGAATTTGAAATGGATTGTTCTGTTGCAAAAGTGTTGCCCCTAATACGTAGATATGTAAAAGGTCACACAAAAAATGATCAGTTGATTCAAGCACATCTTCTTGTGAGTGGGCTATGGAAAAACGGCAGTAAGTTCTTACATTTCTTTACTCTACATAATGTTGAACATTCTATAGCATTAATAGAAAAGTGCATTGAGATTAGTCGTACTTTTGCAATATATGATTTGACGAGCTATGATTATTTTCTATTGTTTATGGCTTGCTATTTTCATGATATAACTTTAGTTGATTATCCGGATGTCAATACTTTTAGCTTTGATAAAGAGGATGTACTGATGGAAGCTGGCTTGGATACTCAATTTGTAGAAGCGTATAAAGAGGTAGATAGCTATTTTGAGCAAAAAATAAGAAGTAGTCATGCAAAAGATAGTGCAAATGCGATTAATTATCGCCAAATGTTTGCATTCTTGAATGAAACTACAAGAAATTTAATTTCCAATATAGCTTTTTCCCATGGTGATGACGCTGTGAATGTGTATGAAGCACCTGAAAAACTTATGGATGAATTACAAAAATTGCAAGATAAGACAAAAAGCAAGGAGTATTTGGACAATACTTGCATATTAGACGGTGTGGTTTCTAAAGTTCATATAAAGTTCTTAAAGTCCATCATTAGGTTGGCAGATAGTTTGGATATGAGCCAAGATAGAGTAAGCCCTGTTTATTTAAAAGAAGTCTTAACGAATATCCCTGATATTTCACGTTTTCATTGGATAAGTCATCTGGCGGTGAAGAAAGTCTTGTTAGAAAGTACTTATTCTCTTGATAAGGATATAACAAATGTTAGTTATTTATCTCCTAAGGGAATGAATGAGGATATTACTCTTCGCATATTTTTGAATACAAACAACAGATTGTTAGCGCCTAGTCCTCTAAAAAAGACTTGTCAAGGTATGAATGTAAATAATACAGAGGAGGGATTTGAAGTTGCAATAGAAGAGGGCCAATGTAAGACAACGTGCTGTCCTTTTGTTTGTCAATGGATGCATCATAAGAATCCTTATTTGAACCAGGAACTTGTGAATATTAGAAAAATGTCGAATCAGATAGATTATTCTAATTTCAATACTTCAGTTAAGATCATATATGAGCTGACACAAAATAAATGTAATGTGGATAAATACTTGCATTATATAGATGACTGGCTCAGTGAGCAGAATTCTAAAAATGAGAAATCCGATGTTAATTTGAACATCTTGGTTGAAGAATTTGAAAACAAGCTTAATAGATTAGAAAAAATATCAGCATTGTTGAGTGATATGGCTATAAAGAGCAAAGATAATATGTTGTTTGTTTTTGTACATAAAAAGCTGATACATACATTATACGTTGAATTCTCACAATTATGTCAGGGGTTGTCTGAACTTGGCAATGATATAATAGCAAAGTTTGGTGCGCAGATTTCTGATGTAGAAAAGGTGTACTATTTGGGTGAGTTTGCTAAAGAACATTCATCTGAAAAAAATACGCTTGTTGATGTCTTTAAGCAATTACTTGACTTATTTAAGTTTTTATTAGATAAGCTACCTAAAAAAGATAGTTTTTAAATAACTGCTGGTATATGTCAATAGAGTAGTATCGGTACAATGTTCACTATTATATCTGATATTGAGCGTGAAAAATTATTGAAATAATGGTTGGGTATCTCTATAGGCATAGATGATATATCAAAAGAGCTCTTATAAAATTCTGCCAAGATATATTGAAACAGGCAAGGATGGAATATGGCAGAGAAAAGAAAAACTAGGAGAAAAATATGAAGTTGAATATTATATTTGCACTATTTACGGCATTTGTGTTAATAGATCACAAAGGAAAAAGCATGCAATTCTGAACTGGTGAAAGAAGTAATTAAATAGTGAAATGGATTTTCAAAAACAATTTGATACAATAACTGGGGCATTGAACATTTTCGACATGTCATATTTGGTATCAGGTGTGACCATGTTGGGGGTGTTGGTATATGCGTTTCCAGGCTTGAAAGGTTTTGTGTTTCATAAAGATCAGGTAACGGTATCTATAATAATATGTATTGTTATAGCATACGTGTTAGGAATGATAAGTTGGATAGCAGGTAAGCAGTTCCGATATTGGATGATGAAGCACTTTGGAGATAAGAAAACGAATGATGAGGATTTTAAATCCAAATTTCAAGAAACAGCCCAGTGCTTTAACTTCCAAGATGAAACTATCAAGAAATTGATTGAAGATGATAAAAATATTGCCTATTCCTATATGTGGATGAGGTTGGATAAATCGCAGGATGAAGACTGCCGAAGCAGATTTGTATTTGCTTCTCGTTCATGGGTACTGAGAGCTATATATGAAGGGCTGATTCCACCAGTTTTCATTCTTGCAGCAACGATATTGGTCAAGTATTTCTCTGTATGGAAAGGTTGGTGTGAAACATTCAGTCAATGGCAAAGTGGCTGGACAGACAAAATAATTCTTCCTTGGGGAGAGAATATCATAGTTATTATCCTCGGAGCCGTCGTAATGACATTTGTTTCATATATTGTCGTGAAGCTCTTGGCAAGAGAAGCCAGAAGATGTGCCAATACACAGATAAGGGAAGTGATTGTGGCGTATTATCATTTTGTGGAGAATAAACAAAATGTACCTTTAAAAACTGAAACAGATTCAAATAGAGAACAAGAAACTAATAAAAATATGTGTCTTGTCATTTTGGATAAGTTCAGGAATGCAGTAAAAAAATTGTTTGAATAATAAAAAATATTACAATGAGAATACTTCATTTTTCGGATTTTCATCTTAGACCTAATGGTCTGGGCAAAAGGTCTATGGATATTTTTCATCGAATGATGGAAAAACTCCAAGAGATTAATCTAGAAGAAAATATAGACTTAGTCATATTTTCTGGTGATATGATAGACAAAGGAGGTAAAGACTTCAATATGTCATTAGATGAATGTTTTCAAGATTTTAAGAAGAACATCATTACACCTCTTGTTGAGTTATTGCATATCGGCTATCATCAATTTTTGTTTGTTCCAGGAAACCATGAAGTTGATAGAGGGCGTAAGGATAAGACTTTTGCTCCAAAAACAAATAGTGATGATGATATTGAGGAATTTCTAAGTACAAACACAATAGTACCGCAGCTACAGGATTTCTTGCAATTTCAACGAGAGTATTATAATGTGCATAAGGTTGAAGACATGATGGTCGATATACAAGGTTTGCATATGACTTTGATTTTACCTTTGAATAATGGACTCAAAGTAGGTGTTTCTCTTCTTAATTCAGCTTGGATGTGCGAAGGAGATGCCGATAAAGGAATTATAAAAATTGGCACGTCTCAAATCAACCAATCATGGCCATTGATTAGAAATTGTAAAGTGAAAATAGCTATAGCGCATCATCATTATAATTTTCTGGAAGAAAATGAAAGCAGAAATATAAGTGATATACTTCATGCAAATTATGATATTTTTGCGGTAGGACATACACATGGAATGAAGGCTAAATATGAGAATGATGATAAGGGATGTATTTTTATTTCAGTAGCAGCTGGAAACTTATATGATAATCTTCATAAAGAAGATCCGAAGTATAAAAATGGCTTTACTATTTTGGATTTTAATGAAGATGCAAGGTATATGGATGTAACACCTTATCATCAGGATGTGGATGAAAAATTTGTTTTGGATAAGAACTATGGTATTGATGGAACCAAGAGATTAGAAAATACTACCAAAAAGTTGTTTATGCCGTTGGATAAATGGTTGTGTAGTTATAAAAAAAATTATGCCATTCTTGACAATGAGCAGATGTTGCAAAAACGAGAACAACTAAAAGATTCGAATAATCGCATCGTTCTTCTTGCTGCATTGTCTGGTCTTGGAAAAACCCGAATGATTTATGAGACATACAATGATGGCCAAATACATCCAAATCACTACTATACTGAATTGTCGGATGAAAGTAGAAATAAGGTGATTGATGGTTTTCTATCACTCGTTTCAGATATTGGTAATAATGAAGCCGTTATCATTATAGATAATTGTAGCTTGAACTTATATGAGGATATTCGTAGAAAAATACCGACAAATATTAAGGTGATTTTTGCAACTAATGAATATTATGAAGTTACGAGTACAACTAATGTTACAATCATTAAACTAGACGCATTAATACTAAAAAAAGAAGTTGCTAATTATATAGATCAAAACATTGTTGGGCAGGAAAAATCAACTCTACGTGAAGAAGTAAAGAAAATTGCAGATGGATTTCCCGCAATGGCATATGAGTTAGTGGATACTTATCGCAATGGAAAGCATGTTAGATTAGAGCAGGCAGAAGAACTTGTAACAAAATTATTGAAGTTCCCTGAGGATAAAGAAAACTCTCAACGCAGTATTTTAAAAGCATTAAGTTTGTTTCAGCCATTTCCATTAATTCGATTTAATCGTTCAGCATATGAATTCATCATCAGAAATGAGATTATTATGCCATTAGAAAGTACTTCGTTTCCATTGCGAAAAAGAAAGGTAAATGAAACAAAGGCTCAATTTACACCGACGTTAATTGAAGATACAGGAAGTTTGCTTAATGTGCGACCTTTTCCTCTTGCAGTTTATTTGGCAAAGGAATGGTTTGTTGGATTAGACGAAGATGATGTAGAACTGTTACTCGAAGATTTTAACACCTTAAAAAATGAAAGTCCTAGTGCGCATCGCTTATTGGTTGATAGCATGGCAAAGCGTATAGAATATATGAGGGATTTGCCACTTGCGAATGATTTTATTGCAAGATTGACAGATTCTATGTATGGCCCTTTTGCCAATGAGAAAGTTGCCTGTTCTGAAATGGGTTCACGCCTCTTTCTCGCAATGTCATCAGTGAACCCAAAAGCAGTGTCAGACTGCCTATATACATTGTTCAATAATAAGAATACAGAATGGTTGAAAGAAAACATTAAGGGAGATGTCAGGAGAAACTATGTTTGGGCATTGGAAAAATTATGCTTTGACAAAGATAGTTTTCTAAAATCTTCTATGGTGCTAGCTCAACTAATGCTTGCTGAAAATGAAAATTATGGAAATAATGCATCGGGGCAATTTTTACAGTTATTTCATGTTATGCTGCCTGGTACAGAAGCAAGTTTAACACAGCGCATTGATTTGTTGAAAACTCTATATGGCAGAGAAGGCGAATATATGTCAATTGTATTGCAGGCATTGAATAGTGCTTTTGCTTCACATAGTTTCAGCAGAACTGGTAGTGCTGCGCATTTTGGCTTAGAAGAAAAACAGGATTATGTCCCAATACGTCAAGAGGTTTTGAATTATTGGTATGCATGTAGAGACTTGGTCGAGCAAGTGTTGACAGAAAATGAAGAAAGCCAAGAACCAATATACAAATTGGTATTAGAACATTCTTGGTCATGGATATCAGATGGCTACTTTGATACTCTTTTTGTTCCTTTAGTCGAGTCTTTGAGGACAAAACGTGAAGATTTTACGGAACTATACAATAGATTATTAAGAGATAGACGTAACCATTTGTTTAGAAGATATGCTGCAGAAAAGCAATCTGAAATACGTGTATATCTCCAAAAAATTAGACCTTGTTATTTCTCATCATTGTTAAAGGAAACCCAGAATGCACTTTACAATGAAGATAAAGGAACTGCGGCTATTAGTCATTTTGATAAAGCTAAAGAAATGTTGCTACCTGTAGCAAAGAAATTTGTTGCCGATAGGGTGTTTGTAAATTTTGAAGAGTTAAAGAGGCTTTCTGACGTGAATTTGTTCATTGAACATGCCTTTTTCTTGAATGTTGCAGAAATAATAAATGATAGCGACTTAAAAGAATTTTGGGATACCTGTGCTATATTCATTGGCGACTATTCTGATGATAGTAATATGCCGTCCTTTATAAATAGTATGTGTTATGTAACAAGGGATAGAAAGGAAACCATTCAATTTCGAAACTTACTTTTCGCTAAAGGTTATGTAAAATGGTATATTGGACTGTCTGCAAAATGTGAGGACGCACAATTGAGCATCATTAAAGACTTGGCCTCTCAGGCTGATAAGGGAAATATAGATAAAGACAATCTTATTGATGTCTATTTGAATAATGTTGCTATTAATACCCACACAGAATTATTTAGAATACTCCATTTCATATATGAATCGTTTTCTGATGTCTCTGTACGATTACTTGATGCTTTAATCAGATTTACATTTATATGTGATGAAGAGGACTTGAAAGAACATGTTGGGTTTATTAAACAATTAATTTTGGATTATCCAATAAACGATGAGAACCCTCACTTGAATTATGAGTTCACTAGATATGTTATATCAGTGTTTGAAAAGATTCATGATGTTGATTTGGCAAAGAAAATGAATGTAAAGCTAATCGAAGGCTTTAACCATGACTATTTGCATTCTAATTTTGAAGGATTATATAGCATCTTGTTAGAAAAATATACAGATGAAATTTGGGATGATTTTGAATCTGCGTTTGTAAGTGATGAATATTTGGCATTCTTTCTTCAGGTGAAAAATGAGTTGGGATCAGGAATTGGTTTTGGTGCTGGCGCATTATTCAGAGTTGGAGATGAAAGAATTAAGCAAATGTGTATCAAATATCCTAATGAAGCTCCTGTAAGAATTGCAGAAATGCTGCCAGTATATGATAAAGATATTTGGGAATGTAATTCTTTCAGTGATATAATGATATGGATTTTAGATAATTACGGAACGCAAAAGATGGTTTTAAATGGTATTCATGCAAATATTCATTCTTTTGGCTGGACAGGCTCTGTTATAGGATTGTTAAAGCATCATAAAATGTGTATGGAAAAATTGCTGAACCATAAAAGTTTAGAGGTAAGGGATTGGGCCTCTATGTGTATAAAAGAGTTTGATTCTGAAATACAAAGAGAGACTCAGCAAGAAGACTATATGAGATTGCATTACAATTAAGTTTTTACTAATGAAGTTATATCATTATACAACAATAGATACTTTGGCGTTGATACTGAAAAACAGGACAATACGCTTTAATCAATTAGACAAAGTTGATGACTTGGAAGAAAAAGTCGTTTCTTGTGGTGTCAATTTAGGTCAATATATATTTGCCTCATGTTGGACTAAGGACGCAGAGGAAAGTATTCCCTTGTGGAAAATGTATGCAGGAGTTGCTAATGGAATAAGAATAGCCTTGGATGAGGATATGTTTCAGGCTTATCTTATCAATGACTTAAACTTAAACAATGGCTTACATTCTGAAGGTAGCATCATGTCACTTATACCTCAAAAGGATATAGAAGCAAATGACTATATGATAATGCCTGTGTATAAGAATAATAAAAGTGATTTCTTTTATCGTGATATAGAATATGTTGATGATGTACAAGATAAAACATCCGATATATTTCAAGATACAGGAAAAGGGGTGACTATTGAGTTTGGTAAAGTTGGCCGATATAAAAATACTCGTTGGGCTTTTCAAAAGGAAAGTCGTTTTGTGTTGAATGTTTTTCCTTTAAATCCTTTTCATGTTCCTAAAGAAATGATGGATTATGTAGGAAACATTACTGCTAACTGTTATAAAGGAAACAAGCAACTTCCATTCGATTATTATGATATGAAACTACAAGATGCAGTTGTAGACAATATTGAAATCACGTTGAGTCCATCTATGAGCGAAAGCAAGCGGATCATAGTAGAAGCCTTGTGTAAGCAGTTTACAAAGAATGGTATTGTAAAAGAAAGCAACTTATCTGGATTGGTAAATCTGAAGTAGATAGATTAATATGAAACCAAACAACACAAATCATTCCTCTGGCATCTCGACTTCGAGCCATTCACATGGCACACCTTCTATGGTGAGCAATGTCCGCCCTTCGTTACTGAAGAGAACAAGGAGGCATGGCGACGCTATCTGACAAAAGTCATCAAGAAGCATCTGAAGAAAGAGGTGATGAATACACCTGAGTTCAGGGAGATAGAACTCCAGGGAAGAAAAGTTGTTGCGCATTAAATGGGACGAGAATAGGAAACGATCTATGGAGAAGCAACGGTATCGCGCCAAGATGGAGCGACCGAGGAGAAACACCAGGAGGTATGCCGCTATATCAAAGAGACGGCCGGACAATACCCCAATCATCGGGGCATGAAGAAGAAGTTGATGGACTTAATGCCAGAGACACCATTTGAAGGAGAGCCGATGGCTGTGACTCGTGAGCCAAACAACATGGAGAAATCACTCCTGTAAATTATCAACTACACCAATGATGAAACAGAAACAATGAGATAATCATAGCACTCTAACAGTACCGCTTGCATCAATCAAATGATACCACCCCGTTAGCGTGGTTACAGGTGTCGCCTACTACGAGAGCTGGAGACACCTGCTGTAATGTCATCTTATAGTTCGTTGTCTAAGATTTCCATCATTTCTGCAGCTGTAATCACTTGCGGTTCTTTTGGGAAGTGTTTGAGATTACCTGTTACTAAGAAGGAGTCTTCCTTGCTCAGGCAGACTTCATAGAAAACCCGGTCGTCCTCATCTGGCATTTCTCCATCATAAGGGAAACGAGAAGAATCAATGCCGTATTGCTTAAAAAAGTTCAATAACTCATGGATTCTGATTTCACTTAGATGAAATTTTGACCTATTTAGTACATCAAAGTACTCATCCAAGATTTCGCCATTATACAATGGCTTAATTTTACCACTGAGCATACTGTTGATGACCCTTCTTGTTGCTGACGAAGGGTTCTTAGTTATAAACGAGGACACGATAATGTTCGTATCAATGACTGCATATACCATTGCGTTCTTTTCTTAATCGTCTGACTTCTCTGATTTCTTCATTGATCTCATCAAGTGACATATCAATGTTATTCTCTCTTGCTGTGTCACACATGTATTGAAACGCAGCCTTTGCTTTTGCAGTCACTTCATCTTCTTCTTCATTCTTTGCTTGAATGGAGAATGGAATGCTTTTACTGCGAATTACGGCCTTAACAAAGATGTTGATAGCGGTATTCGCACTCATACCGAATTGTTCGCAGAGTTTATCAAACTGTGCTTTCTGCTGGTTGTCCATACGGACTGTCATTGCTGTCTGTGCCATAAGCCTAACATGTTTAATTAATAATCATTCTGACTGCAAATATACATCATTGTGGCGTAAAATGGTGCGATAGTATTCATAATTTAATAAAGATTAATAGTTGAATGAATGATATAACTGCTTTTTTCGCTTTCCTGAAGTATTGCCTTGGAAATAAGAGGAATATGAGTAGAGTGATTGCTGGTATGAACTGGCATGAGCTGTATTCCTTTGCTTCTAAGCAGGCTCTGCTGGAGCTTTGCTTTGAGGGTATTGAGAGACTGGGGAAGGAGTATCCTGAGGAATTGAAGCAGAACTCGATATGGAGGGAACTGCTGATGACTTGGATGGGTAAGGCGCAACAGATTCGCAGGCAGAACATGAAGGTGAATGCTGTGGCAGGTAAGCTCTTCGCTATGCTGATAGTGGATGGGATGAGGCAAATCATTGACTACTACCACGTTGTTTGCGACTTTTATAAAGTCTATCAAAAATCTTCGAAAATCACCCCGTCCCTCTTTTTTGATAAAGCAAGCTGCACTCGGCAATTTGAAAGCGAGCTTTCATTGCACTCATTGGCATCGCTTTTTCCCCTTAAAGAGGGCTCCACCTCTCACCCCGACCCTCTCACCCTCAGGGAAGAGGGAGGAAACCGCCCTACTCGGTGCTGTGATCTTGATTTTTAAGTATCAGATTTGAGACAAAGGTTATAGTTATGTCCGTTTCATCAACAGTTTTTGGTTATCATGTTCAATATCTCTATACGTTGTATAGAATGATAGAGTCTGCTGATTCTAAAGAAGTATTCGTGCCCGAAGGAAGAGAAGATTTAGACATATATTTGAATGACCAAATTATCGAAACCATACAGGTGAAGTGTTATTCTGGGACAATCGTGTATTCTGATCTGTTTTCCAAGGGTAAATCTACTTCTTTGTTTTCTCGTGGTAAAGATAGTTTAGCTGAAAATTCAAATGTAAAAATATCATTCGTGGCGGTTGGACATGGCAATGATAAAGGAGTGATTTCTGATAGATTGACGAAGGTGTCCTCTCTTGTAAAGTCGCTCAAAAAAGAGGAAACTCTTCATTTGGATTATGCTTCTTCCAAGGAGCTTGCTGCAAAAATATTATGGCAGTCTAAATCGCAAGGAGAGTTGGAAAATTATGTTGAATCCGTTTTAAAAAATCGATTTCCATCTATTGATCCTTTAATAGTAAAGGATTATTTGGTTCAGTGGATTTGTTATCTTGTGATAAATGAAATGTCTGCTACTTATGATGATTTATGTTGTCAGGTAGGGCAGATTATTGAGTTTTCTGTGCGCCAAAAGGAATTCTTTACTCAATTTGGACTAACAGTAATTCCACTTTTTCAGTCCGTTAGTCAGGAAGACGTTAATTCTGAAATATCTTATTATCAAGGTATATCTGCTAAGGAAATACATATTGCCAAAAATTATGATGTTGTCAGAGAAGAAAAGTTGCAACAACTCTATGAGAAGCTGAAAGACAATAATCTTGTTTTCATAACGGGTGTCTCAGGTTCTGGCAAAAGTAGTTTAGCATATCGTTATTTGAAGATTTGTGGTACTCCTTTACGATACGAGATTAAATATGTAAATCGAAATAACATATCGCAGATCATTGCCACCATCAAAGATATTTCGAAAGGCTTGAAGAGTGAAGCTTTTGTTTATTTAGATGTGCTGCCATACGATACTTCATGGATTCAAGTGGTAAATGAAATAGAGGATACTCCTTTTGTTAAATGCTTAGTAACAATCCGGCAGGATGATTGGAATAGGTGTAAAAACAAGGTTAATGAGAAACTTCATTATTCTACTCTTGCCTTAGATTTAACCGAATCTGAGGCAAAGGATATCTTTGATCATCTATGCGATAGAGGATTGTGCCATATTGATATATTTGAAGAGGCTTGGAATGAATCCGGACATCCTCAAACATTGCTTGAATATGTGTATTTCTTGACACATGGTGTTCCTCTAAGGGCAAGAATCTCTGAACAGATAGGAAGACTTGATCATGTAAATGCCTCCTTTCTTCAGTATATATCTGTCTCGAATGTCTTGCAGGGAAATATCTCTGTGAATGCCATTCGGAACTTGTGTCATCTTTCTCCAATGGACCTGTCTCGATGTATAGACCAAATGAAAGGTGAATTCTTTGAGTATAATGGTGAAGGATTTTCTGATGTTCACCCCATTAGAACTCATATCATAGTTGAAGAGATATTTAGGAATTATAGAAATGGATTAGGAGAAATCGGTATGGAATTATTCGAGCATATTAATGAAAACACAAGTCCTCTGTTTCTTATGACCCTTATAGATGAAGGAAAATATACGCCTGATTCTCTTTTACGTGAATTGGAGGGTAAGAAGATAAACTCTATGCAAGCGTATATTGTGGCAAGAACATTGGTGTGGTGTGGAGTTAAACATTATATTGATAATAATCAAGCCGCGTTTGATTGGTTAAGGCAAACTGCGCCTCTTTGTTGGCAAGTGTTAGTGCCTGTTAACTTTACGGAAATCGAACTTGAGGAATCTGTTGATAAATTGTTTGGAAGCCATATAGGTATTACTATGGATGATGTAAGAAAAAGATTTTCTTTGCAGACTGAGGTCTATTTCTATTTATGTAAATGGCTTGATAGTTCTATCTCTTTGGAAAAGCCTAAAGAGTGGCGTGACTATTTTTGGTTGGCAAAATTCTTAACGATATGTAATTTGCAGCTTTCTTATAAGCCAGAGTTTGTTGATTTTAAGATAGATGCTAAAGCTCCTAATAATTTGGAAGAGATGGCAGATGTTCTTCTTGGACTGAAATTGGCTGGTTACGATTCTACCACATTTAGTCAGCTGGAAGAAAACTTCGTTAAACAATTTCGCATCCAAAATAATATCTTGGAGTTTGATATTTGTGAAAATGAGGTTAAATGTCTTACTTTCTTAGACTATTTTACTGCAGGGAAACAATTTGAAAATGGAGATGGAGATATAATGCATCGCATTAATCTGCATCATATTGATTTGCTGAGAAAAGCATTTCCAAATGCAGATGTATATCATTCAGAGATCATAAAAGATGAGATTTTTGAAGATATAGATTTGACTTTTGAAAAGCATATTAGTAGAGAAAAGTTACCGCTTGATGATATGCAAGAACCGCGCACAATGATAGTGCATTTGTATGAAAAAAGCTATGTTCTTCCTTCCAGAAAGGCTTATTGTGATCAATTGATAACTTTGCGTAAGCTATTTGTTGATGTAATAAAAGAATATTGGCAAGGCATTGATGACATTCATCGAGTTGGAAAGGCGTACAATGCCAAAATGGATCAAGTTTCTTATGATGTGTGTGATAAGATTTTAAATACTCACATAGAATTGCCTGCAACTGAAATAAATAGATTCGGATTAGGTTATGAAATTAACAAAAAGGAGAATGAAGACCAAAGTGCAAAAGATAATTTGAAGAAATTAAACTCCTTGTATTCTCATTATTCTACTGATTTGACAATCTTCTTCAGACAGTGTTACCAGCCTTCAGGTGGCTTCATCAATGATGTTCAAAGAATGACAATGATATTGCTGGATGCACAGGATAAGTTGAAAAAATTGCAAAGCTTATTTCATCAGGTTTTTGATGGTTATGTTGATGTCGTTGAGATCAAGCAACTTGATGAGAGAGAAAAACAGCAGATGACGTGCCTTATTGCAGTTTATAATTGGTTAGCTCAAAACCAGCCTTATATGTCTTGCAGGCAGTTATTAAAGCAGATAAAACCAAAGAAACTGACGGCTACTCAAACATCTGAAGTCAACAATGAGGTTATAGATAATCCGTCTCAAACTATAGTTGACTCTATTGAAGATTTGGAAAATCTTCGGAATATGCAATTGAGAGATATTTATAATAGATGCTCTCATCTTGATGACTTATCTATCCAAATCGTAGATAAGTATATAAAACGCTATGATGATACTATAGAGGGTAGGAGAAATTGTGTTTTATAGTTAGCTGTATTTTGCTGCTATCGTCAAAATAGATAACGATAGGTTGGCAAGAAAAATAAAGTCCTTACTTAACTCTCTGCTATTGAAGAGAATGAAGCAGTTGGAAAACAATCAAAAGACAATATGAGGTTATCTTGTGATCCCAATAGTGGAGTTTAATATTATCTTCCAATTGACTCATATCTACTCGCATCTGATGAATGAGGGGATTGGGTTAAGGCAACTGGTGGATTATTACTATGTGGAGGGTATGCGCTTTCGAATCGCCACGTTCCTCTTTAAATAAAAGGAGGATTTTTCGAAAATCTACCCGTCCTTCCTTACCCTTAAGGAAGGCTCCACCTCTCATCTCGGTCTTCTCCCCTCAGGGAAGAAGAGGGAAACCGCTCCTCCTCGTCGCTCGGAACCGCTACGCTCTAAGGTTGGCGGACCATCAAAGGTCTCGCCATATTTTGCGGGATGGGACCGCCTTATTATAGCTTGCTGAGGTAGGGAACAGCTGTTTATAGTTTACAGTTAATAGTTTACGATTGATTTCGTGGTTATTTGCTGATAACTTGCAGATTTCTTTTGATTTTCTTGGTGGTTTCGAGGAAAAAGCGTATTTTTGCGGCAGATTGCAATTAAAGAATTTAAAAGGAGAACTATTATGGATACATTAGATAAAGAATTTTGGGAAAAACGTGAAGCTGCTATGAAAAGATTTATGGCGGCAAAAGAGCGTAAAAAGGCTCGTGTAGCTGAAATTACTAAGAGCCTTTGTGAGGAATATAAGGAACGAACGGGGGTATATCCTAAATATATAAATGTTTGGTCATGAAACCACTTCCTTTGGATATAATTGTAAGCAGCATATGCGAAGCCGTCTGTTTGAATATTGGTTTTCCTCTTATCAAATGAAAGATAAGTTTATTTTGATGCCTGTCAGTATCGAAGATATGGAGGGAATTGAAAATTTTGCAGCTTTAATTATTCGAAAAGATAATCCGAATGTTTTAGATATTGTTGCAGAATTTTCAAACACTGTGGCTATGTTTAGGGTAAAACCTAATAGTCATGACTAATTTCTCTTGATATTCTTGATGGGCTTAAAAGTCTTTACGACCCCTTCGGTTCCCCTTACAGGGGACAGAAAAACTCAGGGGAGAGAGGATGTAACTGCCCTACAGTGCTATATTTGCCCCACCTGTCCCTCCCCTGCAAGGAGAGCTCCACTTTCTCCCCAAGCCCCTCTTTCTCAGGAAGCGGGGATGTAACCGCCCTACAGTGCTGTTTTTTCGAAAATCACCCCGTCCCTCTTTACCCTTAAAGAGGGCTCCACCTCTCATCTCGGTCTTCTCCCCTCAGGGAAGAAGAGGGAAACCGCCCTACTCGGTGCTCGGAACCGCTACGCTCTAAGGTTGGCGGACCATCAAAGGTCTACGCCAGGTTTATGCGGGCTGGGACCGCCTTACTATAGCTTGCTGAGGTAGGGAATAGCTGTTTATAGTTTACAGTTAATAGTTAATAGTTTACGATTGATTTCGTGGTTATTTGCTGATCACTTGCAGATTTCTTGTTAATTGCTTGGTGGTTTCGAGAAAAAAGCGTAACTTTGGCGGCAGAAGGTGTTAGATATAGAAGGTATTGATTATGAGAAATATGAATAGAATGTCGGCGGAAGATATCGCTAAACTTGGATGAATTAAGTAAAGCTGAGATAGAAGAGTTGGATGCCGCTATTGATAAATACAAGAATGTGGATACAAAGACTTTGTCTGAGTTATCTCATGATTCTGCTTGGTATGAGGCATGGGATAAGAATCATAATGCTGTCATGACCTCTCTGAATATAGCAAAAGCAGGTGATGCTTCTAATGAGTTTTTAGAGTATCTTCGGAACAGGAATTAGCGCTATAATCGTTTCAGAATGTTAAAAAAGAACGTTTTGTTGCTTAAAGATTTGCTTTTTCCAAGAGAAATCTTTATTTTTGCTTTAAAATGGAATTGTTATGAGCAAATATAGATTTAACATAAGCGATTATCATGCCATAGAAAATGCTGATATTCTGGTAGATGGAATAACAGTTTTGGCTGGACCTAATGGAAGTGGCAAAAGTACCATTTCCAAATGGTTGTATTATATGGTGGATGTTGCCACTAGATTCGATGAGTATGTAGGCAAGGGTGTAAATGATGAATTCAAACATAGTTTGCAGATTCTTGCACGTGCTATTCGAGAAATATGGGGGTATCGCAGTAGTAGAAGTGAAATCTTGACGTTATCGGCCAATATTGATGCTTTGAAAAAAGAAATTAATGTTGGAGCCGCTGTTGATGAGGTGGCTGAAAAATATAATTCTATAGTAGCCGAGTTTACAGAACAGGTAAGACCTGAGTTTCTTTCGGATGATGTATTTGTCTTAAGAAAGGTGAGGGTTATAAACTATTTAAAGCAATTAATTGAGGATTCTGATAACATTGAAACATTTGATAATTTTGAGAAGAAAATGTTTCAACAGACCGATAAGATGCTTGAAGATTGGGAAAAGCGACTTAGTATGCGCTCTATAAAAGACGTATATAGCTTTATTGAGGAGTATCTTCGTGAAGATGATGTAGCTCCTGAGTCGATGCAACTCTGGGAGGATGATGTCAATATAATCTCTGAGGAGAGTCTGGGTTCATTGTTTAACATAGAACGAGCTATTTATATTGATACTCCTATGGCATTGAATGCCAAAAACTTGGCAGACAATGTGTTCTTGCAGCGTCTTCATAGTAACATGACTCATTCTCTAGGTAGGACTTTGGATAAGTCAAAGATGCTTCTCTTGCGTATCGCTCGATTGCTTAATGGTAAAATCTCACAGAGTGATAGTCTTCTAGGCGAGACAGAACTCTATTACGAACGAAAAGATGAGCATCTTAAATTGCCTGTGGAAAAAATAGCTACTGGTATGAAGACTTTTGCTTATCTTTATCAGTTGATCAAGAATGGATATTTGGATGATAAAACTATCTTGATGATTGATGAACCTGAAGTTCATTTGCATCCGCAGTGGATTGTGGAATATGCCAGACTGCTAGTGTTGATACATAAGACATTGGGAACGAAACTGATTTTGGCTAGTCATGATCCTGACTTTATTGCTGCCATCAAGGCCATTGCCAAAAGAGAAGAGGTGTTGGAGGAGACAAACTTCTACATATCTTCCAGCGAAGAGCAAGAATGTTCTTATCGTTATAACTTTAAGTGGTTAGGTAAAGACATTGAGCCTATTTTCGAATCGTTTAACATAGCTTTGGAAAGGATTCAGCAGTATGGCGACACAGATATTTGACAATGATTTTCTTCATACTCATCCTATCTACCAGAATGTGCATTCCACCTTAGTGGATGTCTCGAACAGAGACTATGCTATGGCTCCTTTTGATAAAAGGATTGAATGCTTGGATATGGATGATTATGAGGCTCACTATATGCAAAATGGTGCTAATGATAGTACGATGGATACTGTGATTGGTATAGCCAATTATGATAATAATCATAAGAGTGGCTCTAGTCTGCTGATGGTGGAATTGAGATTGGGATATCAGTCAGCCAAGAACATAACGGCATTGAGCTTAAATAATAAGGTTAAGCATACGATGACTCTTTTGAATGCAGCTGAATTTCCGATTTCACAGGATGCTGTTTTTATCTTTAAGGCAGATGTTTGTCAGCAAGCCAAACATAAGTTGGATGCTTTAGGTCATTCCAATACTTCTAGAAGAAGATGGATAGTGATGAGCCCCGATATCTTCGGAAAAGCTTATATCGCAAAAGAAGATATTCCGTATGTTCCATTGCATGACTATAAAGCAGTATTGGCAAACTTTTGTCGTTTGATAGATTCGCATCTTTGGGATGAAATGGAAAAGGAGTTTGAAACTTGGGGAAGCAAAACATATAGCAGAATTTCTTACATAAGCCAAGAGCGTGAATTGCTGGAAGATATGCTGCGTAATGTTTGGATTAAAATTGAATCAGAGAAAGATAAAGTAGATGCAGATACGTGGGATTATATCAGCCTTATCAAGGAGGATTACCCACATATACTTGGTTAGGGGTGCTTTTGCCCCACCTGTCCCTCACCTGCGGTTCTTTTGGGAAGTGTTTGAGTTGTGGGTGATAAGGGCTGATACAAATATGTTTGTATCAATGACTGCATATACCATTGCGTTCTTTTCTTAATCGTCTGACTTCTCTGATTTCTTCATTGATTTCATCAAGCGTGAGCTCTGGGGTTTCACCTCTTTCTGCTTTAGCTCTAAGTTGCTTGAACGCAGCCTTTGCTTTTGCAGTCACTTCATCTTCTTCTTCATTCTTTGCTTGAATGGAGAATGGAATGCTCTTACTGCGAATTACTGCCTTAACAAAGATGTTGATGGCGGTATTCGCACTCATACCAAACTGTTCGCAGAGTTTATCAAACTGTGCCTTCTGCTGGTTGTCCATACGGACTGTCATTGCTGTCTGTGCCATAAGTCCAAAATGTTTAATTAATAATCATTCTGACTGCAAATATACATCATTATGGCGTAAATTGGTGCGATAATATTCATAATTTAATAAAGATTAATAGTTGAATGAATGATATAACTGCTTGTTTCGCTTTCCTGAAGTATTGCCTTGGATATAAGGTTCCTTACCCTTAAGGAAGGCTCCGCCTCTCACCCCGACCCTCTCACCCTCAGGGAAGAGGGAGGAAACCGCTCCTCCTCGTCGCTCGGAACCGCTACGCTCTAAGGTTGGCGGACCAAAGCGGTCTTCGCCATATTTTGCGGGATGGGACCGCCAGGCTAAAGGTGGATAGGATTATTGAAGTGCTGGTTTTGTGGTAATTCGTTGATGATTTGCAGATTTCTTGTGATTCTTTTGGTGGTTTCGAGGAAAAAGCGTAATTTTGCGACATTATTAAACGTTTAAAAGGAGAAGATTATGGCATTAGAGATAAGAAGCATTCCTGTTTTGACAGGTGAGACCGCTGAACGATTTGTTCGTGAGGCAGAGGAGAATGAGCGTAATCCACAGAGGAGAAAATTAGTCTTTTCTTTTGAGGATATTGATCGCATTATGGAACGTTCACGTAAATATATGAAAGAACATGGAGGAAAAGGACCTTTTGCAAAATAGTTGTGGAGGCTTTCCTTATTAGAGTCAAGGATGATGTATCTTGACTTGTTGGGTTATATAAGATAAAAAACAAGAGGTCATCTTTTGGATCCTTCTTAACTCTTTTCTGTCCCACAGATTTCACAGATTTACACAGATGGGGCGGGTGTGAAGTCCGCAGTGAATGATAGGCAATTGCTCATTCGCACACGGATTTCACGGATCTCACGGATAGGGCAGACGTAAAGTCTGCAGTGCTGTATTTTCTACCTCTCCGTCTCTCCTGCAAGGAGAGCTCCACCTTTCTCACCAAGCCTCTCTTCAATAGTCTTTACAACCCTTTCGGTTCCCCTCACAGGGGACAGAAACCCTTCTCGAAATGAGAAGGATGTAACCGCCCTCTGTGCTGTTTTTTCGAAAATCACCCCGTCCCTCTTTGTTGATAAAGCGAGCTGCACTCGGCAATTTGAAAGCGAGCTTTCATTGCACTCATTGGCATCGCTTTTTCCCCTTAAAGAGGGCTCCACCTCTCACCCCGACCCTCTTCAATGGTCTTTACACCCCCTTCGGTTCCCCCGTTTGCGGGGGACAGAAACCTCAGGAGCGAGGGAGAAAACCGCCCTACTCGGTGCTCGGAACCGCTACGCTCTAAGGTTGGCGGACCATCAAAGCCCTCGCCATATTTTGCGGGATGGGACCGCCTGGGAATAGCTGTTTATAGTTTACAGTTAATAGTTAATAGTTTACGATTGATTTCGTGGTTATTTGCTGATAACTTGCAGATTTATTTTGATTTTCTTTGGCGGTTTCAATAAAAAAGCGGAACTTTGCGGCAATAAACTATAAAATGAATAATGACTATGATGGGAATATTACAAGTTGCCTCTTATATATACAAGCGCTATATGGATGATTTTGGCGTTCGTATTGATGAAATGAAGTTGCATAAGCTACTTTATTTCACGCAGCGTGAGTGCTTGATTCAAAAGGGCGAACCCATGTTTGATGCACAATTTGAGGCTTGGAAATATGGTCCTGTCATGGTTCAGATTCGCCAGCATTATAAAAATGATTCTCTCCCAGAATTGATGGATAAAGAGCAGGTTGTACAATATGAGCCAGTGTTTGATATGGTGTTTAAAACTTATGCTCCACAGAAGTCTTGGAGTTTGAGTACTTTAACGCATGGAGAGTTTTCTTGGAAACACGCAAGAGAAGGCTATGATGAACAGGATTCATGTGAGGTAGAGATGAAAACAGCTTAGGTGTGATACTGATATCAAGAGCAGCGTGGCTGTAGGATGAATATAAAAAGAATATAAAAGGAAAAAGCGTGCAAGCCACATCATAGTCGCCTGCACGCTTTTTGTTTTTATCATCTAAATTTCTGATGATTTCCAATCGAACACGATGGTGTTGTCATCTTTGATATTGAAGCTCATACCTACCTTGATAATTTCCTTGCCGCTCATGGCAAAGGCATCGGCATAATGCTTGCTTTCTATCTGCTCAAGAGCCTCCTGGGCAGTCTTTCCAAACTTCAGCTCCATTACATAGATAGTATCATCTGTCTCCATGGTTATATCAATTCTCCCCTTTGACGTATGTTGCTCCACTATAATCCTGAAATTCGTGAGCAAGGCAAAGATGATATACATCGTTTGCTGGTAATGCCCTTCGTAATGGGTGTTGTTGCAATAAGGCACAGTCTCCCAAAACGATTTCAGTAATTGTAATGCTTCGTCTATCTTGCCCTGTTTAATAAGCACCGACATTTTGGCGATGGTGGTATTGCACATTGCAGTCTTTGAGGTCAGATAATGAGGCAACAAACTTCTGTACAATCCAACTCTTATTTCCTTGTTGGGAATGGCTAGGGTATAGAGCTCCGTTTCTTCATCATAATCCTTGATGGTGATGTAGCCACTCTGATAGAGCAGCGGCATGATGGTGGTCATGGTTTCCGTGGCAGCATCAAAGTCATCCTTTCCGGCTTCCATACTCTCGCCCAGGTTCGCTGGCAGAAAGTTGAAATTGCGCATCATATTGATCAGATAAGTAGGAGTGCCTGATCCAAACCAGTAGGAATCAATCTTCTGCTTGGCAAAGCAGGTTAATAAGCTGAACGGATTATAAACGTCTGGAGAAGGCCATGTAAAATGATAGCCGTCATAATTATCCTTTAACTTAGCTAACGTCTGCTCATACGATAAGTTTAATTTTTCAGCAAGTGCCTCTATGTCATCCCGCATTCCGTTCACCAGTTCATCTTCCGTAATTCCGCAAATGCCGGCATACGGCTCGTCCATACTGATATTGGTGATGTTGTTCAATTCGCTGAAGATGCTGAGCTGAGAGAATTTGGTGATGCCTGTGAGGAATACGAAGCGGAGCAATTTCTCGCATCCTTTTAGCGGACTGTAGAAATTGCGCATGGCGTTGCGAAGTTCTTCCAGTTTTTCATCCTCGTGCACCACATCAAGCAAAGGGGCATCATATTCGTCAATCAGTATTACCACTTGCTTGCCCGTTTCCCTATAGGCAGTCTGGATAAGTGAGATGAGGCGGACGTTGGCATCAACAGCCGGATTCGTAATGCCCCATTTCTGCTCTTGTTCTGCAAGTTGCTGGTCGAAATATCTTTCCAGCTGGGCTATCTCCATGTGTTTGCCCATGCTCATATCGAAATGCAGCACCGGATAGCTTATCCAATCCTTTTCTAGCTTTTCGATGGCGAGTCCTTTGAAAAGCTCCTTCTTTCCTTCAAAATAGCTCTTCATGGTAGTCAGCAACAGCGACTTTCCGAAACGGCGTGGACGGCTCAGGAAGAAATAAGTACCATCAGTATGTGCCATACGATATACATATTCCGTCTTGTCGATGTAGAACTTATCTTCCACTCTGATTCGTTCGAAAGTTTGTAATCCTATCGGATATAGTTTTCTTGCCATAATTGCTCGCCTTTCTTTTAAGTGATATTCTCTTTGTTGGCAAAGATACGAATAAATGGTGAAACCACCAAATTAAAAACATATTTTCTTCATTTATGCCCCTTATCTCATTTCCTTATACCTTTTATTTCTTTTCTCCCTTCTCTTATTTCTTTTCTCTCCTCCTTTTATTTCTTTTCAGGCTTCCTCTTATCTCCTTTCTTCCTTCTTGCTGTATTAATAATGGGTTAATCTCGGGAAAAGTCTTGGTTGATTATAGGATAAAATGTTCTTTAACCCTATTGAAATCTCCGTTCATAGACGTTGAACCGCGGTTCAGCGTCGATGAATGGCGGTTCATCGACGTTGAACGGACATTCAACGTCTATGAACGGAGATTTTATCTAAGTATAAATGTTTCTTTTCTTAGTTGAAAGAACTGTTTTAGTAGGTTAAAATAGGCTAGGATACCATATGAGTGCAAAGGTACAAAATCAAATCGAATACACAACTTCTAGAACATAAAATATTGGATATTAATAACTTATATAATAATCGTCCAGACTAAACGGGACACTAGTGCAGATTTGAGTGAAGCTAAGAATCAAGAAATCCACAGCTGGCATGTTAGCCTGCTGTGGACTCTCTGTTATTTTACCCTGAAATTATAATAAAAGTGTAAGCATCCTTATAATATTGTCTTAGTTATCAATTATTTTCTTACTTATCAATCGTAATGGCATCGCTTTGTAGCGGCCTGTGTTATTACCATTACTGCCACTCACGAAACTGATGTAGGTATGGGTTTTTCCCTTCACCTTCACAACACCATAATAGAACAGGCCTTTCACCTTCAGGCTTTCATCTCCACCCTCTGCTAATTCGTATTTGTTTGCCATATCTATCGTTGAATTCTCTTGTTTGTTTTACAACACGAAGATAAGTGAATTCTTCGACATGACAAAAATCCTGGGCAACTTTTTGTTGCCCAGGATATTATAAAAGTTAAAATTTATAGTGTTGCGGAATGAAGGAAATATAATTATTCGAAATATGTGTCGTAAACGGTAAATTCTCGTTTGCCTTCCACTAGTATCTCTTTGCCTATCTTTTCGCCAATCCATCCATTGTCCTGTCGGAAACTGATGTACAACTGTTTGCCAATCGATTCCAATATCCGTTCAGGGTCGATCATATCGTAGTAGATGGTAGTCTCAGAGCCATCCGATATCATCTCACCGTTAGGTTTGTTCCTGTATTCATCTTTATCTGTATGTATGTAGATATACAGTGGACCCTTGCTATTTCTTTTGTCGTGTATCGTTAGTCGGTTTTTGTCGAGCACGGCACTGCTCGATTTCACGCATCGGGTGTTCAAGTATTTATACACACCGGTATTCATTAAGTTGCTGCCCCCTACATACCTAACGCTTATCATGCTTTTGCTACCACTCGACAGGCGCGCCACATTGTACCAATAGCCATATTCGGGGCTGTTGAAATCGAAGCCTTGGTTGCCCGAAACGATGGTAGCCGACCAATAGTAGCCTATCGATGGGTTGGTCACCTCATATCCGTTGTTCATGCCTCCACGGGGGAACCGTATGCTTTTGCTTTGGGCGGTGGTGGCAGCCGGCAGTTCGACAGACTGGTAGGTGGTGCCGTTGCTAGTGGTGCGTGTCACCAGAGTCATTTCAGGTGTCAGTTGCTTCCACAGTGAGGCTGTAGGTATAGAGAAGCCCGGAGGACAGATGTCGGCCATATCCGAGGTCTTGTCTCCCTTTTTTATGCGATAGTAGCCTCCGGGGTCGTTCACAGAAGCTGCCCCTAGGTTTCGGTCGAGCATCTTCACACCTTTTTCACTCTCTATCAGCTCATAGTAGTACCATCCCGTTGTGTTGGTTCGGTTGCTTGCCGGCTGATAGGTGTTCTTTTCCTCCCAGAATATGCCCGTATGGTAGATGTCGTATATTATTTTGTGCCCATCTTTGGTTGTTATGGTGAATCGTCCGGTCCATACGCTTTCGTCGTTCGGGTCTTTGGCCTTGATGGTGTAGACACCACCATCGGCTTTTACCTCGGCTTTTTCCTCGACTGCCTTGTCGACCTCGTAAGAGTCTCCGGTTTTCTTCTCAATGGTATAATGGTAGTTGTTTTCTCTACCTATGCCCAGTTGCAATCCATTGTTGCGCTCTGAGGTTCCGCCCATGGCTGTGCGTGATGTACCATTCACCTCGTTGGAAATGAAATTGATGTAGTTTCGTCCGTCTTTACCGTCGCCTTGCAGTCCGTAGATTTTTGTTACTCGGTCTTTTTTTAAGTTGCTACCTTTCTGCACTATCACGATGTTGCGTTTCAGTACGCCGAAAGTCACGGTAAGTTTGGTTTGCCTTATTTCCTCACTGGGATTCTTGGCGCAGGTGAAGGTCAGTTTGTAGCCTTTGCCTGCCGAAGAATAGCTGGGTGAAGAGATGGCTGTTCCTTTATCTGTGCTGACGTCTGTCAGCCAGCTGTCTGTGGGTGTGCTGAGCTTAGGCGTAATTTTTTCAGCATTTACACCGGCGCCCCACATAGTGACGAAGTAAGCCTCTCCGCCACTGTATGTCTTCGCATCGGCCTCTACCCACACGGTATCGCAAGTGCCTAGTTCGTAAGCCCCGTTGGATATGAGGTTGGTCACCTTGAAATTGTAGTCTTTTATCTCTACCTTGATGTTGCCTGCCGGGGCATTCAGAGCTTCTTCTTTAGAGCCGTAGCCTTCACCTGTGGCGGTCACGGTCATCTTGTAGTGGTGGTTGCGCAGCAGGGGCAGTTTGCTGCCCGTCCCATCAGTCCCATCAAGAAAGTTGGCCGTGTAGTATTTCCCGTTTGCTTTGATTACTATGCGCGAGTCGACCGTTGCAGGGGTTTCGAAGAGATAAAGCTCGGCGGGGTTGGATTTGTCGCAATCGCCTATCGTTTTGTTCAGCTCGTCTCCGGCCGGTTCGTTCGTGTTTCCGTCAGTATAGTTCTTGGGAGCGATACTGCCTTGGTTGGCCGTTTTGGTGATTTCCCAACCCGATATCACGAAATTATCTTTTATCGTATCTGCTTTGTTCAGAGTGGCCATCGCCACATTGCGCAATAAGCTGACCGTGTTGCTCGTTCCGCTTTTCAGTTCACTCATTTTGATATGTCCCCAAAGTACGAGGGGCGATGGTATCTTATCGCAGTACACACCGTCAAGTTTTGCCATGTTGCCTATGTTTTTCGAGGCAAGGATGGCTTTGCCATTGGCGACAATGTGGATGTCGGTCGTCTTGGGATTGACACCATTAATGGTCAGGGTGTAGCCGTTGATATTGCTAGGGTCGACTTTGATATTGCTAGGATCGACTTGTCTCATTGCCACACAGCTGCCTTGGTCACCGTATTCGATGACATATAAATCGTTGCCACTGATTGTCTCATCGGTATTGGCTCTTGTGTTCACTACGGTAGTGGCGGGAACGACCAACCGTAGTGTCACCTTGCCGTTGTCGAAATAGTCTGTTCCGCTGAAAATGTCGTCTGAACAGGCCGACATCAACAGACATATCGTCAGAGCCAGTATAATCTTTGTGTATTTGCTGTTCATCTTCTAGTTCTTCTTTTTTGTTTTGTGTTTGTGGTAGTCGGGGGAGTGCCCTCATGCCAACTTCCATCCTTGTAATATCCGGTGTAGTCCTTGAAGCGTTTGCCACCGAAGAGAATACCGTATTCTTGTCCATTTTCCTTTTTCACAATGACATATTTGTATTCTCGCCCTTTGACACACCAGAATGTCAAGGTGGAGAGTTTCCAACCAGCGTATCCGCTAGGAACGTCTTGGCTGAATCCTTGACTATTGGCCTTACCGTATAGGGATTTAGTACCAGTATTTATGAACCAGTTGTCTATGATATTACCTTGATAGTACATATTAAATGTTACCAGATGGATGTCGGGTTTGCTCTCGAAAAATTCGTGTAGGTTGGAAGTAGGGTCGTAGACAAACCATCCTTCGCGGTTCTTGAAATCGAAGAGCTGCACTCCCGGTTCCATATGGTACGGATATCGCTGGTAGTCATTGTCTTCACCACTATTGAACATTATCAGTGTTTCGCCGGGTTTGGGATATTTGGGTTTCGCTCCTGTGATGCTGCACCATCCTGGTTTATCTGTGGATAGTTCGAAAAGCTTCCACCCCTCGTTTTCCGGGTCTTCTTTCATGCTCACTCCCGGCCAAGAAGGCTTAGCTTGACCTTCTGTGTTGAAGAAATACCACACGCTTTGGGGGATATTGTTATCTGAGGTCATGCCATACTGGGTGTATAGGTATATGTTACAGTTTGGCCATTTGTTGTCGGTGGTAAGGTTGCCGGTGTTGATGTGTGCTCCATTTTCCCCAGTTCGGCTATCGTTGAGGGCAATGAAATGTATTCTATAGTCGTTCAGAGAAGGAATGACCGTAACCTTCACTTGCTTCTTCAAATCGTCGTATTTCGAAATGCTTGGGGAGACGGTGAAAGATGATGTCCATGTGTTTGTGGCATTTCCGTCTGATTGGAGCATTATTTTTCCCTTTGATGAAGTTCCCGTCGGATACGTTATCGTCACCTTGTCTTTGTTGGCGCTGTTGAGACTCTCTTTATCAATCTTTATTCCGCCAAGGTTGGTCTCGTACAAGACGGCATACGTACTTTGCTTACCTTCCTCCGTGTGTATCTCCACTTCGAGCGGTGTGACGTTGAGGAAGGGCGTTACATTGTATTGCACGTCAATGTATTTCACGAGATTGTTGGCGTGGATGGCTACCACTGCCGTACCTTTAGTTTGCCCATCATATTCGCCCATCAGTATCTCAGGATTGACGGTGAAGAGGATTTGTCCGCTCTGGACTGTTGCCAGAACAAGAGGTTTCTCGCCGATTTTACTCACGCATTCCACCGTTACCTCTTTGGCGTTTGTTTTATATCTGATAGAGTCGTTGTATTGTGAGGTGACGAGTATCTGTTGGCCGGTTTTGTTGTCATGGTCAAAGTTGGTGTAGTCGGACTTTCCTGTGCGCGACACCCATAGCGATGTTTGGCTGAAGTCGGCATAGACATCCATCAATTTCCACTCAAAGACACTCATATTGATCTTCATATCCATTTTACCCTTGCCGGTGATGCTGGCAGTCATATCGTAGAACGTACCTCGTTCCAACTCGCCTCCCGATTTATTCCCTGCTTCGCCTCCCAAGGGCAGTATGTAGGTGTGGGTGATTGTGGTCTCGTTTCCGGCGGGAGTAAGTTCTGTACCTTTAATCTCAAGATAGGTGTTTTTACCCTTATTATAGTTCTCCGGAAGATAGAGAAAGTCGGTGTAGGTCCATTGGTCATTGTTGAAGTCAAAATCATTGACCGTGAGCATCTTCTCTTGTGTTCCATTGTTTCCATGTCCGTCAAACAGTCCCCCTTTGGTTACAATGTCTTTCACCGTGATTGATGTAATCTTCAACCGGTTGGATCCGAAAGAGTTTTTGGAGAAACCAGTGTCAGTGTTGTCGAAACGCAACGAGAACTTCACCTTGGAGCAAACAAAGATCATGTTGGCTGTTATGGTGGCCGAGGTGTTTGGGCCCACTTCCAGCTTATTGTTATCTTCGTTATTTTTGTATTCGTATAGTAGTGGCAGCTCACCTTGCACCGGCAAATTGCCGCTGCTGAAGTCGAGCGTTTTTGCCTTGAGTTCTCCTTCTGTTGTGTGTATGCTTATGCCCGGAATGTTGGCCGTCAGATATATTTTGTATTCCCCTTGCTTGAGGTCGCAGTAGAACACTCGATAGTTGTTGTCGGATGAGAGTTGGTTGATGTCTATTCTGCGCACCACGGCCTCGCCCTCGCCTTTTCCGATGGGATAGGCGAAGAACCAAAGGTCGGTTATGACTCCTTCGTTGCCCGAAATGTCAGCTTCTTTGTCCGAAATATCGTCACCGTCGGTAGTGCCTTCTCGTATGACATTGCTGTAGGGGATATATACAGTCACGGAATGTGTCGGGCCGTCAGGTCCAAACCCGCAGTCCGAACATCCTGTTGTCATCAGTAGGATGGCTATGTTGAATAATAACAAAATATACTTTCTCATGATGGCAATTGTCGTTTTTACAAGTCGTTGTTGTTAAATACTATTCGCCAAGCGTTGATTTGCAGCGACAGCACCACTTCGGCGTTGTTGCTGTCACGACCGATGAGCAGTATAATTTGATAGTTGTTCTCACGGTCGAGATACTCCTGTAGAGACATGTCCTTGTATTTGTCTAGGCGCATCATCTCCAGGTATTTCACCAAGTCGATGTTGAACACATCCTGGTTGGTCTTTTGGTTGTGTACGACGAACCGCGACGCTTTGTCGGTGGTTAGTCTGAGGGTGGCCATCTCTGCCAATAGGGCGCTATTGGTTGGAGCGGTCTGATTGTCTATAACGGCCTCTTTCATGCTGTAGGGGCGATATTCCAGCGCCGGGCAGTCTGTGAGGTTGTTGCGGTAGTCGTAGGTATGATTGGCCGCTTTTATGGCCAGTGAATAGTCGTTGGCCGTAAGAGGCTTGTCGTCGGCCGACTGTATCAATACCTTGAATCGGTTGACATCTTTTACCAGTGGGACTACAGCCCGGCTGGGTGCTGTCTCGCTGACGGTGAAATGTTCAGTGATACCGTGCCACAAGTCTTCGGGCGACTTGTCGTAGACGGTCTGTGTATCGCCGAGCTTCAGATTGAGCTGCAGCTGGTCGATGCTGTTTTCTGTGGTGGGTTGTTGGGGTGAGATGTTGTAGCACGATGGCGTGTTGTCGGTTCCTGCCCATGCCACCAGTGTGTACGTTCCGGCTTGCAATCGGAGTGGTAAACTATAATTCCCATCGTGTTGTGTGATGTGGTCTTCAACGGTTGAAACGAACCGCCCACGGTCATCATAGATGAACAGCTTCACCCAGTTCACCTGCGATGGAAAGGCATCGGCGAACTCCATGTTGTAGTTGTAGACGAAGCGCACCTCGCACGGACATGGCTTCTCATCCTCGTATACGCAGGAGGACAACAGGGCGGTCAGTGCAAGACACAACACTATCATCGGATAATAAAAGCGGTTGTTATGCATAATGTTAATATTGGTGGAATGTTTTGTTCCATTGGGGTATCTCCTTCTTGTTGCCAGGAAGGAGATACCGAGCTTTTGTTTATATTCGTATTCTGTGTTTATTGGCGGCTTATTCCAAATCTAAGTTTTGTTTAACCACACGCCATTTCTTGATGTTGACTTGCACCTGTATGGCTGCTTCTTCCTTGTCGTCAGGATCTGTAGGGTCCTTATAGGTTGCCTTGCTGTAGCCCAGCTTCTTAATGCTGTTTACAGTCAGTTCATACCAGAAGTTGCGCACCACTCCATACTTGTCTTGCTCCATAGTTACTGTGCTTGTTGGGTTGTGCTTAATCCATGCGGTGTAGTAGCAGTAACCCTTCTCGTAGGTCTGAATATCGTCATCGTTTTCATTAGTTTTGAAAGCTGCGTTGACAGCTGATGCATCACCGACCGTGGTTGCAATGGCCTTGTACAAGCGTGCAGCTGCCTTACTTTTGAAGACATAGCCGTTGTATGAATAGAATGTTCCGTCTGCCTTGTCTGCTGTAGTGGCTTCAGTGAATATTTTATCCGTGATGGCTTCGTCTTTATCTGCAAGGTTCAGTACTTTTGCAAACATCTGGCTGTAGTTATCTGTTCCATCTTTAGCCAGTTCTGTATAATACTTGCCTTCAGGTTTGTAATTCACTTTATAGACAACGCCAGTGGTCTGACCGTTTAACTGGGCTTCGGCTTTCATCGTATTTTCCGGACAATAGAATGTGGCTGTGCTTGGAGCAGGGAAATCCGTTGCGCTTGTTTGCTCGAAGTTTGTTGTACAGTAAACTGCGTCTATCGAAGTTTGGTCATAGTTCGGATCCATAGGGTAAGGCCATTCGCCAGCAACAGGTTTGTTCGTTGCCTTCTGCCCATCCTTTACAAGATACATCTTTTTATTCAAGTTAATCAGGCTGGCACCTTCCAACGTGGCCGTGGCTATCTTGTTGTCTCCTACCATTACATTAAAGGATTGGTTGTCGGTATTGTCGAATGTAACCTTTGAAACGGCACGTTCAACGTCTACTGTCAAGAGATTCAAGTTGGTTTTTCCATCTGTCATCTCTTTTCCAGCATCATCTACTTCTTTTCCGGTCGCACCCTTCTCAACGATATCTTGCGCTTTCGGGGCAAAAGTATTGGTCATGAAGAAGTTGTCCGTTGTGGAGAGTTTGGCTATGCCGGTTATACCGAATTCTGCCTTCATATCTGTAGACCCTTTGATGATAGGGGTTAATGCGTCTTGGCTGTTCTTGTAGTTGGCCAAGACGTATACCTTATACTTGCCGGGAGTACATTTGAATGGTTCTGTGACACGAACGAGTTTGTCAGCATCGTCTGCGTTCGTTGCTGTTTTCAGTTTTGGAGTAATGACCTGCATAGCAATGCCATTCTCATTGGCCAACACCACAGTAAGGTCTTTGACGGTGTATTCTGCATCGTCACCATAAGCTTCGTCACCGGTATTCATACCATCGAGGGGGTTGGCACGCGTGGTAGCACTGTTTGCTACAGAAATGGCAATCTGTGCGTAGGTTTTGCCTTCGCTAGTGGTTCCATCACCACCGTTTAAAGCTTCATCGTTCGATGAGCAACTGGTAGCCAACAGGGCTAGCCCCGTCATGCCACAAAAGAAAAGTTGTTTTGTTTTCATGTGTTAAGTAATTAATTAATTGATTATATATCAGAATTTCTCTTTCTCACTTCTTCCAGATTCATAGCCGCTTTCGGGTCGTTGGCCTCTGCAGCCTTTTTCCACCATACCACGGCCTCTTCTTCCTTGCCTTCTTTCCAAAGCAGACAGGCACGCGTGTTCCATGTAAACGGTTCGTTCGCCGTGTGCTGCAGGTATTTCTCAGCCTTGGTGGTGTCGTTTCGTTGCAGTGCGATTATCGCGGCGTTGAGGTTGGCTATGGAGTGGGTGGGGTGGCTGTCGGCAGCAACCATCAATGTGCGGTCTCTTTGCGCTTTGTCGTTGCCATAGAATGTGTCGGCCACGGTGTAAAACTCGTAGACGTTGAGTTCTTCGGGATGGGTCTCAACCATCTTTCGTGCTTCTTCCGGTGTTCTTTCCCGGCTGTAGTATTCCACTCTGAATATATTCTTCCTCAGCATGGGATAAACTGTGGTCAGCAGGATTCTGTAAGGTTCGCCACTGCCTATCGACTTTATGGACTCTTCCCTTTTGTCCAAATCGTTTTCTCTCTTTATGACTTCCATGATAGAACTTTTGTATGGTATCTCCATCTTGGACAGAATTTCCTTCAGTCCATCCCAGTTCTCACCCCTAGGTGTTACTGTCAACAGCGAGTTGGCAAATGAATATCTTTTGCTCACGTAGCTTTTCAATGCCTGGGCGCGGCCTTCTGCCAACCACTTGTTGTGGTTCAGCGTGCCTTCGGGCGATGCATAGCCTGCGATGTCAATTCGGTTGATGACATAGACAGGGTTGTTCTCGACAGCTGTCAACACCGAATCTATCTTGTTTAGTTCTTGGCGGTTGCCATAGCGATTGGGTAGCAGGATGGTCTTGTTGACAGGGTATATCAGAAAGGCATCGCAACTCTTCGTCCTGATATCGTATTCTTTAGGACATTTCATCTCGGTCGACAGTGCCAGTTGCGGTGCATACAGCAGGTCGCCTACGGTCTGTTCGTTGTCGAGCAGCCCGCCACAGGCACACCCTACCACCTCTTCTCTAAGTATCAATCGAGCCTTGTCCATCCATGGCTGTCGGTCGATGTTGGCTTTGTATTCCACAAATCGGGTCTTATTGCCTTCCAGTGTGATGTAGGGCTTGTCGGTTGGTACGTATGAATTACCGGAACGACGGTCTTTCAAGGCTCGTGTGCGTCCGCTTATCACCACAGGTGCCAGCTCTACCGAGTGGCTGTTGTCATCGGTGCGTATGATGGGTATGATGGTACGACGGTGCTGGCTCTTGACGGTCTGTTCTCCTAGGTCGAGTGTGAACGTCAAGGCTATCTGTCCGGCTTTGATACGTATGGTCTCGTTGTTCACCCCACAGAAGTAGCCATGGTTGTTGTCTGCCATGGTAGTGGCAGGCTGTATGTATAGGAGGACGGCTCCCAAGAGGCATTTATTTATAATGTTCATTTTCATATTTGTTTATGAGTTAACGTTACAGACAGTATATCAGACTTATGGCGGCCTTGGTTGGACCGATGTAGTTGTAGTGTGACTTTTCAACGGGCTTGCCACACTCCAGGCAGTCGTACTTCTTGTAGTCGACATAGAGATAGCCCACGCCCACCGACAGCTCAAAGTTCCATCGGGGTGACATGACCCATTGGTAGCCATAAGACAAGCCTCCACCGGCGGCCCAGCCTTGATAACGGTTGTCGCGCAACGATGGGAACAACCCGAAAGGCAGCTTTATGCCTCCTGCATTGAATTGTCCTCCCAACGCATGGATGCCGAAGAAGTGTCCGTTGAAGGTTTCGCACGTCCAGTATCGCAGTTCGGGTTGCACGAGCCAATGTTTCAACTTCTTGGTATCTGAGAATTGCCAAGGCTGCCACCCTCCACCTACAGAAAATGAGTGCTTGTCACCCGTTGCGACTTCTATCGCCAAGTTGGGGGTTGATGTGGCAAGATAGGGTATATTTGTCTTTATGGCTACTTTCTGCGCTCTGCTAGAGAAAACAGCCAATATAGGTAAGACAGCTACTATAAGTAATTTCTTTTGTTTCATCATCCGAATCAATTTCATTTTTTGCACTTCTATTGAGAACTTGCCGGCTTATCCTTGTAACATGGTGGATGTCACCGGGTTTCCTTTTCGGCTGCAAATTTAAGAGAAAATCCAATACGAAGCAAGAAAAAGTTTCAAAAAGGCTACATTTCTTTGTGCAAACGTTTGCACGCTTTATGCAACCTGTTTACGCACACACATCATCAAGCACATGATTGATGGCTGCCTTAATCATTTCCAGTGCCATGCCATGTTTCTTCTTCAAAATACTTAATGTGTTAAAAGCAGTTTTATCATCCATCTAACTATTAATCTTTATTAATTATACATAGAGATATACCATATATATGAAATATATTATGTATCTTTGCACCAAAGTAGAACCATTTAAATAAATACACTTATGAGTACAGTTTCAGTAACACCTTCTAAAAGAAAGATTATTGACTTAAAAGATGATACTTTTAAGACTCTATCCATTATGGCTATTCAGAAGGGAACCAACCTCAAAAACTATATTGAGGATATACTCAATGGCATAGCCGAAGATTACGAAGACGCAAAGCTCTATGCTAAATTAAGAAAAGAGCAGCCAGAGGGTCTCATCCGTGCCAACAAAGAAGAACAAGAAGATTTTGAAAAGTGGTTAGGCGTATGAATGTCGAATTTTCCAAAGCCTTTGTCAAAGCTTCCAAACGTCTTTCAGGCAAGATGCTCGATTCTTTAAGACGTACGATAGTAGAAGTTAAAGCAGCCAAAGGTATTCAAGATATCTCTGACTGCAAGAAACTTGTTGGGTATCGTAATATATATAGAATTCGTTTAGGTGACTATAGAGCACTATTTACTCTAGAAATTGAGTTTTCTGGCGATACTATATTCTTTCAATATCTTGCTCCACGAGGCGAAGCCTATGGTAAAAAGATGAAAACAGAACTTAAACGAATAGACAAAGAATAATTATATTATTCAGTCTCCAATGTATCAATCTTCTTAGTAAGAACTTTATTACTAATTAATTTTTTAGTTGTGATATTGGCAGTATTTCCTGATTCCATGAAGCGTACCTTGGAGATGGAATGGAACTACCCACAAGTCTTTCGCTTGTGGGTAGTTGAATACTATCACTCTCTTTGATGGAAAGAATCATTGAGAATTTTACACATGTCATCAAGGTGTTCTTCTGCCAGGAAGAATGAGGGTGAAGAGGCCTGGTCTATCATCATGACCAGTTCCTGGTCCAGCACATACTGGTTCGGTATTTGTTTTTAGATGAATGTTTCCAAATATCCTCTTGCCCCGTAGAGTGGTACATTTGTAATGCCGTCCTGCTCCCGATAGTCGCTCATGGAAAAGCGCAAGCCTTTCATTCCGGGATATTTGGCTATAGTCGCTTTCAAAGACTTTGACTGAAGATTCTCCTCTGCCTTCACTTCTACCGGTATGACCTGCATTCCTGCCTGAATGACAAAGTCTAGTTCCAGCTGGCTGTTTTCCTTACTATAATAATATATAGGAATCTGGCGCAGCGATTCCAGCTGACAGCAAATGAAGTTTTCCGTAAAATCACCCTTCCCGGTATTGTCATTACTAGGCAGCAGAAGCATGGCTGGCGGAGTTTTACTCATAGCCCCCAGCAGTCCACAATCCAAGAGATACAATTTGAAGGCACTGATATCCTCATGAATCTTCAGAGGAAGACCTAAAGTCTTCACCCTACTGATTTTATATACCAGTCCTGCATCTATGAGCCATTGAATGGCCAACTCATAATCCTTGGCTCTGGCACCTTGTTTTACAACACCATAGATGAACTTTTTATTCTCTTTGAATAGTTGGGAAGGGATGGAGTTCCATACCTGGTTGATTCTTACTACCTGGTCTTTTGGTGCATGCTTGGAAATGTCTTTTTCGTAGGCCCGAATAATTTCCTCCTGTACTTCCCTTACGGCATTTGCATCATTGGTTTCTATGAACTTATTTACGGCTTCGGGCATACCGCCAACAAGGTAATATTCACGAAGATGCTGAATATAGAGTGTTCTGAGCGATTTTACCACATCCCACATTCCATGCTGCAGCAGATCCATACGCTGCTTGAAACCACGTGCCCACAGAAACTCCTCGAATGTCATCGGATACATTTCCAGGGTGTTAACCTTTCCCACAGGATAGGATTCTCCCTGATGAAGAGACAAGCCGAGAAGGGAACCGGCTACTGCCACATGATACTCCCGTGCATTTTCACAGAAATACTTCAACGAGGCAAGTCCACGATGCAACTCCTGTATTTCATCCATAATGATGAGGGTCTTGCCGGCTTCTATATTAACACCAGTAATAGCTCCGATGGTGAGAAGGATGCGATCTATATTATAGTCTGAAGCAAACAAATCCTTAGCCATGGCATTGTTGTCACAGTTAATGTAGGCCACATTTTCAAACTCACGTTGCCCAAATTCCTTCAAGATATAAGTTTTGCCAACTTGTCTTGCTCCCAACAGAATAAGGGGTTTTCTATCCTCTCTGTTTTTCCAAGCAATGAGGTCTTGCATGATAAATCTTTCCATATATTGCGTTTTTGGCTGCAAATATACTGAAAATTAATGAAATAGCAAAATATATCACATTTTTATGAGGGACGTTTTGAAAGATTAACACACTTTTATGAGGGACTTTTGGGGCTACATATACACTTTTATGAGGGACTTTCTGTTAAAATGAGTTGTAAGTGTAGCAGTTCCCCAAAGTGGACACAAAAAATGATTATTAATTATTTATATTTTTAAAAGTACACATATCTATCAAATTTCGTTCCTTTTCATTTGCAAAAGTAGACAATTTCATCCATATTTGCAAGTTTTTCTTTATAAAAGTGAACATTATTCTTTATTTTTCTCATTTCCAGCCATTTTCTTCCGTTCTGTGACGAACTTCGGTGTTGCATTAGCCTCTCGCTTCCCAAAAGTGTCCTTTCTTGGAAGCTCCCCTTT
>OJKP01000163.1_pt1 | contig 54040 bp, 49 predicted proteins | sample 1596521 | NCBI WGS metagenome assembly OJKP01 (sample SAMEA4350130, study PRJEB24818) | metagenome | biome: human; feature: gut; material: faeces | place: Denmark | collected 2013-09
GACCGTGATGGACAGACCTCCGGTTTACCAGTTGTGCCGCCAGGCGCACCGCTGGGTATCTGAGTCTGGATTGGATAAGCGCTGAAAGCATCTAAGTGCGAAGCCAGCCGCAAGATGAGAACTCCATTGAGGGTCGTCAAAGACGATGACGTTGATAGGATGCAGGTGTAAAGACAGCGATGTCAAAGCCGAGCATTACTAATTGCCCGAACACTTTCTTTAGAAAGTTCATAGTTTCAACTGTATGTACAGTCTGAATGGTGCTGAACGTTGTAATTCAACATTCAACAATCAACATTCAACATTACTTATACGTTTGCTTGTGTGCAAATACGTCATAACCCATTATCAGGTGGTTATTGCGGTGAGGTCCCACCTCTTCCCATTCCGAACAGAGAAGTTAAGCTCACTTGCGCCGATGGTACTGCAATGCAATGCGGGAGAGTAGGTAGCCGCCTCCTTTCAATTTCAGAAGCCTCGATTACGAAAGTAGTCGGGGCTTTTCTGTTTTCATGCAGTTTTCTTTCTTATCGCTCAGCTTTTTCCCACAGCTCCTCCCAGCTCCTTTTACCTTTTTACTCTTTTACCTTTTTACCCTTTATAGTTCCTTTTACCTTTTTACCCTTTTACTTTTTTACCTTTATATATTTTCCTGTCAAAAATTATGGTGAATCTTCTTTAGTGATGTTTATGTATAAAATGTTAATGAATGGTGGATTTTCATTATAAAATCAGTAAAATAACGTACTAAAATGATTCTTTCCACTAAAAAAATACATTTTATACACCTCCTTTTCACAACTTCTTCCTACTTTTGCCCCAACAAAATGCGAATTATCATGTAAACGGTAAATTTACATAATTACCTATTGATATAGTAAAAACGAAATAAATAGACTTAATTAAACTCTTTTAATAGATGGTGAAACGATTAATTTTAGCTTTAGTGTTACTCATATTTGTATCACTAGCTAATTATGCGCAAAACACGGGAGTCAAGTCCAACCTCTTATATTGGGCTACAACAACTCCTAATCTCGGTGTCGAGACTGCCTTAGGCAAGAAGCATACCGCTCAGGTATTCTTTGGCTTCAATCCTTGGAAACAGTCCGGTGGCGACCAGTCAAGCCTCCGTCATTGGCTTTTGCAACCAGAATATCGTTACTGGTTCTGCCAGAGCTTCAATGGCTGGTTCTTGGGTGTTCATGCCATGGGCGGACAGTTTAATGCAGGAGGAGTGAAGCTCCCCCTAGGTATTTTCAAATCTCTACGTAATCATCGCTATGAGGGATGGTATGTAGGTGGTGGTGTGACCGCTGGTTATCAATGGCCTCTTTCCAAGCACTGGAACCTGGAAACCTCAGTAGGTTTCGGATATGATTATATCCAGTACGAAAAGTTCAAGTGTGGTGCCTGTGGCGAGAAGGAGAAGTCATCTCATGACAACTATGTGGGTCCTACCAAGGCAGCCATTTCTCTTATTTATATGTTGTAACTCATTAAATATAATCTATGAGTATGAAAGATTTTAAGAACTACATATTATTATTCAGCTCTCTTTTGATGGCTATGCCTCTTGCAGCCCAGGATTGCAAGAGTCTCAAGTTGGCTGCCGATAAGATACAGGTATCTCATGTAGAGATGTCGCATCACAATGACCTGATTACGGTTATGATGGATCTGAATCTCGATTCCCTGGATCTCCCTACTAACAACCAGCTTGTCTATACTCCGATGATCAAGCATAAGGGTGAGCTGCTCAAGATGCCTGAGATTGTAATCAACGGTAGAAGACAGCAGATCATGTTTGACCGAGGGGTTGGAAAGAAACAGTTGCAGCTTTCTCCTCAGGCTTTCGTGGTGAAGCGAGACAACAAGAAGCAGCAGACCGTGAAGTATCTGGCATCCGTTCCTCTGTCTTCCAAGGTAAGGAACTACGATCTCGAAATTCACGAAGACCTCTGCGGTTGTGCTGATTTGCAGGATGGTACTGATTTTACCATCACTCGTCGTCGCCAGCCGGTAGCTTCTTTCGTCCGTCCAGAGGTAGAAGCGGTCAAGGTCCGTCATCTTGATAAGCGTGCTTATATCGATTTCCCGGTAGATCGCATAGAGTTGCATCCAGATTATCGCCGTAATCCTGCACAGTTGGATAGCATCATCCGTACCATCAATGCATTGAAGGAAGATAAGAATCTCGAAGTGAGCGGCATCAATATTCATGGTTATGCATCACCGGAGAGTCCTTACACCCATAATGATTATCTGGCAAAGAACCGTGCCAAGACGCTGACCGAATATGTCCGCCGAATGGTGAAGTTGCCAAACAATCTCTTCACGGTTTCTTCTACACCTGAGGATTGGGATGGACTGATTGCTTATATTAAAGGTAGCAACCTGGAGCATAAGGATGCCATTCTGGCGATTATTGTCGATAAGAGTCTGAATCCGGATGCGCGGGAGTTGAAGATCAAGAAGCAGTATCCTTCAGAGTATCGCTTTATGCTCGATACCTGGTATCCTGCCCTCCGCCATTCCGACTACCACATTACTTATAAGGTGAAACCTTTTGATGTGGAAGAGGCAAAGGAGATTATCAAGACCAAGCCACAGCAGTTGAGCCAGGAGGAGATGTTCCTGGTAGCTCAGACTTACGATCCAGGCAGCAAGGAGTTTAATGATGTGATGGAGATTGCCGTCCGCATGTTCCCGGAGAATGAGACAGCGAATCTGAATGCAGCCATAACCCGCTTGAATGCCGGTGATGCAGAAGATGCGAAACAATATCTCGACAAGGCTGGCAACAGTGCCGATGCCCAGAATGCCCGAGGTGTCTATGAGATGCTGAAGGGCAACGAGAAGCAAGCTCGTTATTATCTGGAGCAGGCTGCCAAGGCTGGTGTTGCTTCTGCAAAAGAAAATTTACAGAATCTATAAAGTTATACATACTGTCTGTTTAGGTTCATATAGCTGTTCCCTAGAGACAGGGCACTGCCCTGGCTTGGAACAGTCTCCTGAACCAGGCATATTTTTTCTAAGTACAAATATAGAAAGAAACTCAAATATAACGTATTAGATGAATTGTAAACCAAATATATAAAAATGTAAAATAATGGATTTTTAAGAACGGTTATAAGTAAAGAAATAAAATATTAATAACAACAATAATAACTTACAAGATGAAGAAAACTTTATTATTTTCCGTTGCATTGGCAGGGCTGATGCTCGGTTCTTGTTCAAGTAGCGATGATCTGAATGGTGGTGGTAACAACACAGGTCCTAATCAGAGTGGAAGTGGTTATATCTCACTTTCATTGAATTTGCCTACACGTAGTGGTTCTGTGAGTCGTGCAGCAAACGACGAGTTTAATGATTTACTTGCTGACGAGTATGCTGTTAAGAATGGTACCTTACTTCTGTTTGAGGGTACTGATGAAGCCAATGCAACATTTGCAGGTGCTTACAGTTTAAAGAATTTGAGTATGAACTTGGTTGAAACTAATAAAGATAATATAACAACCACTACCAAAATTACCCAAAAGATTAATAGTGGATTAGCAGATGACACTAAAAATTTCTATGCAATTGTTGTATTGAATAACAATGGAACACTTACAGTTGATGAAAATAATGCTACACTGAAAGTAAATGGTGAAGATTTTCCTTCAACTAAGAAAATTTCAGATTTGCAAAGCTTGGAATTGACCAAGGATGCTTCTGCCTTTAACACAACTGGTTTCTTGATGATGAATGCTCCTTTGTCAAGTGTTAAAGGTGGAGAAACTCCTCCAACAGGTGCTGAAATCTCTGTTGCTTCTAAGATAGATAAGGATCATATCTATGCTACAGAGGCTTTGGCTAAGGCTAATTCTTCTGCATCTATTTATGTAGAGCGTGCATTGGCCAAGGTAGATGTTACAGCTACTAGTAATACAGGTAATTTGACCGATAATACATCAGTACCATATACTATTAAGGGTTGGATATTGGATAATACGAATAAGAAGACCTATTATTTGAGGAATACTTCCAATTCTTCAGATTGGCTTTCTCTTGCAACTAATGCTGTAGCTCCGGATAAACCAGCTAAGCCTTATCGCTTTGTTGGTGATACTCCTATGGAGAGTGGTGTATCATTGTATCGTACCTATTGGGCGAAAGACCCTAACTATAATACCACACCATCTTCTCTGTCAACAGATTTCAGCACGATAGGTAAAACTGCACCTGCAACTTTGAAGAATCTTGGTGAGCATGATTATTGCTTGGAAAATACTTTCGATGTTCCTAACCAGAATCAAAATGTTACAACACGTGTTATCGTTGCTGCGCAGCTCCAAGATGATGGTAAGACTTTCTATATTGTTAATGATGACGAGGCTCACCTTCTCACTTCAGATGGTATGAAGGATGCGGTCAAGGCTGCATTCTTGAGTAATACTGATGTACAGGCGTGGCTTAAAACTCTGCTTAATTCAGGTATGTCGATAGATGGAACTGATTTGGAGGTTGCCGACATTACAGCTGCAGGTAACAATACTCCGACAATTACATTCAAGTCTACCAGTTCAAGTAAATTTACAAGTAGTACTCTTCCTACATTTACCGCAGATATTGATAATATTGTAAAATCCATCAAAGTAGCTACCTACGCAAAAGGTATTTCATATTATCCTGTAAGAATCAAGCATTTTGGTGATGATTTGACACCTTGGAAGAAATCAGAGACTCCAAAACCTACTGTAAGCGATGGTGCCTATCCTACAGCTAACCAGGCAGGAAACTATCTTGGACGTTATGGTGTACTTCGCAACAACTGGTATACTGTTAATGTAGAGGGTATCAAGAAGATTGGTTCTCCTGTTGTTCCTGAGGTTACAGGAGATCCTGATGATGAATTGGCTGCTTACATCTCTGTCAAGATCAACGTCCTTTCATGGGCTAAGCGTACACAGGGAGCAATTCTCGGTGAGTAATATAAAACGATAAATATAGAAAACAATAATTGATTAGCGATATGATAGCGCAGAAGATAAATAAATGGTTGAAGGGTGTCATGGCAGCTGCCATGACCCTGGCCGTCGCAACCTCATGCCACGATATGTGGCACCAGGACTACAGCGATTGTCCTAATGGTGTATATGTGAAGTTTAAGTATGATTATAACCTCCAGCGTGCCGACATGTTCAACGACCATGTTGGACAGGTAACGCTGTATGTATTCGACGAGAACGGAAACTATATAACCCAACAGACCGAGACGAATTCTGCGCTATCATCGCCTCTCAAAGACCCAAATTATGTGATGCACGTCGAGAACCTGCAGCCAGGTAAATATCAGTTCCTTGCCCTTGCCGGACAGAATGCTTACGCCGACCAGTTAACTTCAGGCCGTGCCAAGTTCGTTCGTACCGCTCCATCGGCTACAGGAGATAAGATGCAGAAACTGGAAGTGAATCTCGACCATGAAAATAGGGGAGAGTATGATGAGGTTGTCAACAACAGCCTTCCTCTCGATACCCTCTGGCATGGTAAACTGCTGGAGGCAGTAGAGGTATCATCCTCAAAACCTTCTTATGCAACCATCCCTCTGGTGCGTGATACCAAAAAGATCAATGTGGCGCTTCGTGACCTAGACTCTCCACAGGATATGGATGTCAACGACTACACGATGACCATCGAAGACCATAATGCCCGCATCCTTTGGGATAACTCTCTCGATGAGAGCCGTAAACTCATTTATACCCCTCATGCTCCATGGAATACGGTAGATGAGGACGAGCAAGGCAAGATAGCCCATGCTGACTTTATGACCTCCCGTATTCTGAAACACGAAGATTACAACCTGGATGGCCGCCTCCTGATTAAGAGTAAGGAGACCGGAAATACGGTAGTCAATGTAGATCTGCCAGACCTCTTGAGTCGTCTTCGCACCAGCGAGGAGTACAGTTACAGTGCACAGGAATTCCTAGACCGTGCCTACGATTACAAACTTCAGTTCTTTATCCAGGGTGGCAAACTCAAGTATTGCTACATCACCATCAGCGTGAATGTACTGAGTTGGAGTAAGCGCATCCAGTTCGAAGAACTCCATTAACATGTCCTACCCGGCTTTCAGCAAGCCGATATAAAAAGAAAGTGTATGTTTAAAATGAAAACTATAACCCTCTCATTGCTAGCCCTTTTGCTGGTTATGTCGTTTGCATCCTGTGCAAGTGACACTACTAGTGATTTGCCTCTGCCAAGCAAAGATATGAAGGCATATCTGCAGGTAAAGGTAACGGTGGAAGGTAGTGGAGATACACGAGCGAGTAGGGCAACTACAGAACCTAAAGGAGGTGAAGATGGAAATGGAAGAGAACCAGGAATCAATAAAGAAAATGATGTCAATTCCCTTGCTGTCTTACTATATAAATCTGATAAAGATGACCTGTCGGATGATAATGCTACTATAGATTATGTATATACATTTACCAATTTAAATAAGGTTACAACTTCTTCCGGCAGCGATGCAACTTATACTACCGTTCCAAGAGAAATAGATGCTGCAATTGTTGGCAAGAATTATCATGTTATAGTGATAGCCAATGCAGACGATATGACTTCCAGATGTAAAGGAAAGAAGATAAGTGTAGTAAGAGATTTGCAAATGTCGAAGGTGTGTACCCGAGATGCTTATATTACAAATTTCTCAAACTTCATAATGTCATCAAAGAATGATGCTAAGATAGATTTCACCAAGGAAGGTTCAGAAACAAATCCGTATCAGGTAACTGTTGATATCGAGCGCCTGGCTGCCCGTATCGACATCATTCCAAATGCTACTTATGTTGATACAGATAAAGGTTATTATTATAACGTAATGGATGGTACGAATGTAATAGGTGGCTTTAAGCTCGAATCTGTCACTCCTACCAAGGTTATGACAAAGGGAGAATACTTGATTAAGCGAGTTTCTTCAGATAAAGATGTATCTGCTGTTACTTATTTCGGATTAGAAGACAAAGATGCAGACAATAAAGCAACTAATTATGTGGTTTGCCCTTGGACAAAGGATCGTGCAGGTTTTACTCTCGCAAAAGCCGAAGGTCCTGCATCTCTATATAATGTAAAGGAGACAACTTCTACCAGTACAGCTGTAGAAGAGGCAAGTTACATCCTCGATTATGTGATGGAGAATACGACCACCGATAATAAAGAGGACAATTCTACAGGCCTTATCTTTAAAGGCAAGTATTACGAGTCTTCCGAATGGGATGCAACCACAAAGAAGCCTAAGGCTGGTTTTGCTGGAATAGAAAAGGAATATACCTATACGCTCCGTCATAGCGATCCTTCAGGAAGTGGAACCAAAGCTGACCCGATGCATTTTGGTGTAGTCCGCAACAACATCTATCAGGTAAAGGTAGAAGGTGTTGAAGGAAAGTCTAAAGGTATCAAGTTGACCATACATGTAGTCCCTTGGGCACATTACGACCATGGGGAAGTAATATATTAAACTCTAAGATTAATTTACAATGTATAACTAAAATGAGAAAACATATAATGAAATATATGGCTTGCCTGGTGATGCTGCTTCTGACTTTTGCAGCATGTTCACCAGATAGTGATGCTTCTGATCCGGGAAGTATCACCAACAAGACATATACTCTCCATTTTAATCTGTCTCCAGTATCAGGAAGTTCTGCTTCTTCCCGTGCAGAAACTTATACTGCAGGAAGCCCCAATACATGGGAGAACGGTTCTAAAGAAGAGAACATGAAGAGTTGGACAGTTGTCTTTGTAAAGTCTGATGGAAAGGTAGCGAAAGTTGTCAAGCAGCCATCCGTAACAGAAGGCAAAGATAAGGAAGATGATGTAACTGTTACCGGTTTGGAAGCAGGAAGATATTCGGTCTATTCTTTTGCCAATATATCAGATACAGAACTCGGTACGATTACGGAGGGTTCTCCTTCTCCTAACTTCGATTCCAAATCATTTGCTATCAATGGTAATGATATGGATATTACAGCGAATGGTATTCCTATGAGTAATAAACAGGAGGTAACTATTAGCTCTGACGGCCAACCGAATGTTAAGAAATTATATGTAGTAAGAATGCTATCCAAGATTACTCTCAAGTTCCGCAACATGACAGGTCAAGATATTACCGTAAATAATGTGCGTATCAGTGATATTACAAGCAATCCTGCTACAGGAACAGAAAATGTCAAATTGCTTCCTGCAACGCCAGTTTCATCTGAGAATGTTGCCCAAACGCCAAATTTGGTAGAAAATGCTAAAAGAGATGATTTTACACATACTATTACATCTGGTTTGACAATAGCCAAGAACACAACCGATTATGATACAGATAATAGCCGTTCGGTTTCATTCTATGTCAACGAGAGTCAAGCCGGCAATGCTTATCCTTACTTTGTCGTAACGCTCGAAACGAACGTTGGTTCACAGAGATACTTCATGTATACCGACTGGAATCAGATAGCCCGCAACGACCATCATGTCTTAAAGTTGGCACTGAGCGATTACAAGCTACGTCTCAAGGTAGAGGACTTTGGATCTATCGGTTCGACTCCGGCATTGAAAGATGACGGAAAACAGCTCAATCTCATTTTCCATGATTTAGAGGAGTTCCATATCGTTCCTTCTGTTACAAAGTATAGTGATGGTTCATCTGTCACTTTCACTGATCTTGAGTGGACGAGACTCTCGGAATCGGAGACTGGAGCAGAATCAAAAGCCTTCAGTACGATACCATCTATCGTTTCTAGCAAAGACAGAATTGAGGCGGAAACCAAAGGTGAGTTAGGCAAGAAGATAGGTCCTATCGTCTATCAGCTTTCAGTAAAAGTTAATGATGGAACCACAACTGCACCAACGCTGGTATATCGGGTAGCTATCTCTCAGGATTTAACCTGGTACTCAGCAAGGCGCCATAACGGTGCATTTTGGATATGTAAACAATAATACTTATATTAAAAAACATTGAAGCTTATGTTTAAGTCTAAGATTTTTAATAGTGTAATGAGATATATGTTGGCAGCAATGCTTGCATTGCTGCCAAATGCTATATTGGCAGATGATACTACGATTTCCGATGTTGCTTATTTGCAAGAGTGTAAAGATAATTACGGTAACAGGCAAGGAGTAGGTGTTACGATTGATAATATTGAGTCTCTTTTGTTAGCTAAGGGAATGTTAGCAAAATCATCTGATGGAACCCAATATGATGTCAAGCAAAAGCCTTTATATTTGAAAATTAGTATATATAAAAAAGAAGACAATTCTCTTCAAGATGCATCTGCTTTTAAGATTCATCGAGGAGGACAATATGGTTTTAATGAAATAAATACTTCAGATTTATCTTCTTGGCCTAATGTTGCTTATAAGGCAAAAGCTGGTGTTTTTTATTATTCTGGAACTAATAATAATTTTCTTCCTCAAGATATACAATTTAGAATCCTTCAAGGAACTTCACAAGATTTATCTCTTTATACAATAAAAGTAGAAGCAAGTAATGATGTTCCAACAATTGAAAATAATTTAATTGTATCAGAACCAACCAATTCGTTGAAAATAATCTATACGATTAAAGAACGCCCTTTCAAGCATTATAAGGGTTACGCCAATGCTGATAACGATTATGAGGTAATTGATAAATCGAAGAATCAGTTGCGCCAGAAGGTGTCTACATGGGAGTATACCTATGTTGTTGATAATGCTGACCATAAGACTGTGTCTCTTATGTTGCCTATACAGAAATTCGAATCCTCTGGTGACCCATTGGAGCCTTTAGGTTATTTCAGATGGTATAATTATGATACAGATAATGCATCAGCAAACTTATCTGTAGAGGGATCTTCTTCTCTATTGAATTCTGTGAAAGATGCAGATAATGTAGATAAGGGATTAATGGCTTTCAATTTGATGCAGCATGCTATACAGTCAACAGTGGGTGTAAAGTATACTCGTCCTAGTGACCCAAATTGGAAGGGTGAAACTATTGCTTGTGACGTAAGCCGCTACATTGATGGAATAGATGCTACTGGAACCTATATGGAACATGAACCAACCTTATCCATCAGATACATTTTCCATATTATTCCGTCTACGCAAATGGCTGAAATTCTCAAGGAAGATCTTGTAAATGATAGCAAGGACCTTACGTTTGAGGATAATAAGAATGTAACGGTAGGATTTAAGGATGATAACTCGAATATGACTTTGCGATTGGATTTTGTAGATCCTAAAATGTATTATTTCTATCCAGTTACCAATACTAATAAGCATGTATATTATCCTGCCGGTTCAACAGAAGCAGAGACAAATGCAATTATCGCTCAACGTAAGATTACGGATGCAGACTTTTCTTCTGATATCAAGAAGGCTGCCACGATAGAATGGCGAGCTTATAATGGTACCAGAGACAAAATGTGTATTCTTGGAGCAGGTAATGTTAGTGATTTCCCACGTTTCTTTGATTTGAGCATAAGTCTTCTGAATGGTGCAACTTGGACTGATTTGGATGGTGGTACTGCTACCAAACCAACCTTTAATCCAGGTGATCACTTTTACGTAGTGGCTTATGTTAAGGATGAGACTGGGGAATTTAGTAGCCCGATGGCTAATTTCAGTATACGATACTTCAGATTCTATCCAAAGACTTTCGAAGAAATGGGTACTGAAGATGTGACTCGCCAAATATCTTATCTTGATGAGAACTATAACAATATTGCAGTTGTCTCTTTTGATAATGATAGTCCAGAACAGACATTGTCTGCGCCTACAAGTCCTGATGATAATCAAAGTAAGAATCCATCAGCATGGAACAGGCGCAGTTATGGTTTCGTTTATAAGGATTTGATTGATAAGAGTGCAAATAAGAATGATACTGGCAATGTATATTATAATACCAAACATTCTCCTCAGCATGGTGAATATGGTATTTATAAGACAGCCAATATAGAAAATATCTCAGGTGCTGGAAATAATGATACAGATGGTTACATGTGGTATTCGAAGAAAGAACTGCATGATAGAACTTACGAGGCAACAGGTAAATCTCAGTCGGGTTCATTCCTTTATGTAGATGCTTCAGATGAAAGCCGTACCATCGCTTCTGCTGAGTTTACTGCAAGTCTTTGTACTGGTCAGCAGATGGCATTTAGTGCTTGTATTGCTGATATGACCTACGAAAATGTCAAGCCTCAGATTATGTTTAGGTTATTTGGCTTAGAGAAGGATGAATATGGTAATATAAAGGATAAAAAGTTATTATATTCTTTCTCTTCCGGTGAATTTGGCACAAACCGTCTTAGTTCTGAAGAGGCTAAATGGTATCAGGTATATGGTAAGATTACGATTCAGCAAGAAGCACAAGTAGAAAAGTATTCTGACTTCCGTATCGAGATTGATAACTATAGTAAGGGTACAAAAGGTGCTGACTATGCTGTTGATGATATCCGTATATATTTAAAGCCAGCTAAGGTTGAAATCTATCAGGACCGACCAGCCTGCGGTGAAACGGGTACAGGTAGCATCAAGTTGAAGATACGTGCCATTCACGAAACTTTGAATGCTATACTTAACCATAAGGATACGAAGATTCATTACCGTTTAGTGAACGAAGATGGTTCCCCAGTTACAGGAGAAGGTCTTTACAACTATTCGTTAAAAGGACCTGGTGATGCTACAGCTAAAGAAATTACGACGAACAAGAGCTATGCATCTGTTGATGTCTTTGATTCAGAGGAAACCTGTGCAAAGTATGAAATTGATGGTGTCAACATGATAGAAAAAGATGCTGATGGTGAAACCTATATCATCCTGGCTAATCATCCTTTCAAACTCACAAAGGGTAAGAAGTATTATGTATCAATCTGTGCTGATAGTAATCCAGATGCACCTAATGCAAATTGGGGTAAACCTTCTGATGTCTGCTCTATCTATAGTGCTATATTTGAGATGATTGGTCAGACACCAATGATTACTGATACAGATGGTAAAGTCATTACAGAGTATCGTGTGAATTGTACTGATTCTGACCCTAAGGTTACGCTAAAGGGAAGTCTTACAACTATTGACCCTAATACTGGCGAGAAGATTACGCTTACTGGTGTGCCATTCTTGTGGTATATTGATGACAGCAGTACGCCTGTCGAAGCAACATCATCAAAAACCATAGAGATACCTGTTAGCAAAATAGGATATGGTGCTCATAAAATTTATATGAAACCAGAAACGGGTACAACAAATGCTGCAGGGGATATGGTATTTACTGTTGGTAGCGTCGAATATCTGATGTGTACAGAAAAGATTCCTGTACCTCTGCGTATTGCTAAGGATGGTCCGCAGCTAAACTTCGGATTCAAGGATGTGGATTATCCATTTAAAGATAACAGCTACGAAGCTTCATTGCGTATCGGATTGCCACAGATAAAGAAGTTATTGGAAAAAACTTCCCAGGGTTTTCTCCAGGTACCATTGCATAGCGCAAGCTATAAGACTGGTGTCGAAGATAAGACTTTGACATTCATTGATGATAGTAAGAATGAGGTAGATAAGACCTCTGCTAATGTTTATGTTGCAACAACTAATGACCCTCTATGGGATGCTTCTTTATTGAAGAAGCCTGTTGCGACATTGAGTTCTAGTACTCTTGCAGAAGTCAAGCCTGACAAGCAGTATACCCTCGATCTCAAGTTCTTTAATGATGTCTTAGAGAACTTCCATGAGGGATATTACTACGACCTTCGATTCGTCTTCGAGCAGAAGGCTGCAGCTACAGCTGGAACTACCAACTGCCCTGGTGAGTCTTATCTCAAGGTGAAGATTGTACCGGAGTTCATTACCTGGACTCCTACTGCCGATGGCGGTATGAATGCCAACTGGAACAATGATGCCAACTGGCATCGCTCATCATCTGCAGAATTGTATGATGATGATTATACCGATTATCAGACTTATGGCAGCAGTACTTCTGCGGCAGCATCTGCATCGAAGATAGAGATCCCAACGCTGAACAGCTATGTGCCAATGAAGTTTACCAAGGTTACTATTGATAACTTGAAGGGATTGCCATTCCCTGACCTCGGTAATATCGTTTATCGTGAAAGCGGCAATAAGATTGCTACCAAGCTGACCAATGGTAAGGGTAATGAGGCTACGAAGTATATCCAGTACGACATCATGGCGTTCTGGGATGAAGCGGCTACTGAAAAGGGATTGGAAGCAGGTAATCTGAAGTGCGAGAAGTTCTATGGCAATACCTGCCATCAGATTTACTTCAAGCCTCAGGGCGAGCTTCGCGACCAGTGCTATCTGGTATATGACAAGGCTTGGGTAGAGAAGGAACTAGTGCCTAACAAGTGGTACACCATGGCTTCACCTCTGCAGTATATCTACGCCGGTGATATGTATGTGCCAGCAAGTAATGGCCGACAGGAAACCAAGGCATTTACGGATATCAACTTTGATACTAATACGTATAGCCGAAGCAAATATCCGATTTATCAGAGAGCTTGGATGAAGAGTGGAGTAGAGGAAATCTCTCCTAAGGGAGATTATTCTGCATCGCATTATCCGAATGGAACAGTTCCTAGTGGTGTTGATATGAATCTCGGCTACTGGAGCCACGTATATAATAAGGTGGATGAGAGCTATGCCGCAGACGGAACCTTCGGTGGTTTCTCTATCAAGGCGGGTAATGCGCTCTTACCAAAGAGACCTACAGATGGTACTGAATTGCCAAATGCGCTCCTCCGTTTGCCAAAGGCTGATACTAGCTATCAGTACTACGATTATAATGGATCAACAACTCCTGGTGGTAAGGAGAGCGACGTAATCAAGCCGGATGCATCTGCAATCGTTTCTTCTGCCCAAAACAGCACAGGTCATGGCAAGCTTCTCGTTGCTTACAACAACGAGGCGAAGCATCTCGCAGAGAAGACCCAGGCCTTGGGAACAGATAACGCCAGCGGATTCTATCTCGTTGCCAATCCATATACCTGCTCTATCTCGATGGCTAAGTTCTTCGAGGCTAATACTGGTTTGCAAAAGGCAATATGGATGGTAGAGAATGGCGAGGTGAAGGCGATTTCCAATGCAGAATTGGATAAGCAGAACTACGCTATCCAGCCTACCCAGTCGTTCTTTGTCAAGAAAAAAGAAGGCGAAACGGTAGAAAATGTAAGATTCACTTCTGCGATGTATGTTGACCGCACTATCACTCCTGGCCTGTTGATGGCATCAGACTATGTCAAGAGCATTGAAGCGACGACAGAGAATTCTAGCGGTCAGATTTCAAAGGCACGCATCGCTTTGCGTCCGGAGGCTTCTGCCGACTATGATGACCAGGAGGATGTGGATCTCTTGTATGATCAGAACCTGAAGGATGTTCCGCAGGTTTATACCGTTGCCGGTAACGAGGCGGTGGCTGTGAATGCAGTTCCTGAGTTGTCCTGGATTCCGCTCGGTATCGTGAGCCAGCAGGCTGAAGAGGTTTCACTTACCCTGAAGGGTGTGAGCAAGCTCGATGCTCCTGTTTATCTCTACGATGCTGCATCGGCAAGCTTTACAGAAGTTCATGATGGCGAGGCTGTGAAGGTGAAGGCGGGTGACCACGGAAGATACTTCCTCACCCAGACCCGTACCTCAACCGGCATCGACCGCATGGAGACTGAAGAGCAGAGCGCACCGGTGAAGGTTTACTCACCAGCTGCAGGCATGATTGTTGTTTCTGCCTTGGGTGGTGAGAAGCTCGACAGGGTTCAGGTATTTACATTGGATGGCAAGATGGTTCACAGTTATCAGTTGCCTGCCAAGCAGAGAATGATTCTGCGAGTTCCATCCGGCATTTACATTGTGAAGGCATCTACCCAGTCCTGTGCTCAGGCTAAGGGTCAGAAGATTTCAGTAAGATAGTATATTCTGGTTTTTAAATATCAATACTTATTTTTTGATAATCCTTTTATACCCACATTATCTGATACCTTACTATATATAGGGGCATCTTTGTTTCTTTGGTAGAGACGAAGGTGTCCCTATCATTTTTATTATTTTTTTTAACACGCATAATTTGCTAGTTTCCAACAATTATCTTATATTTGCAAAGAGTTTCTGTGTCTCTTATGTAGAGATTCAGATGAACGACATCAAAAAACGAGCTTGATTCGCATGATGAAAGAGACAAATATACACTCACAGGTTACGTCCACTATTGCAGGGGACGACGGCGAAGCCGTGGCAAAAAGTGAACAAAGCGCTAAGAAAACGGTTCCGGAAAAGCCTAATGAAGGGCTTGAAAAACCTGCTGATGCAGGATGGTATGTGGCTGTAGTGAGAGTGAATTGTGAAACGAGAATAGCTGATTCTATACGAATCAATCTTAATCACAATCATGTTTGGTTTGATTACTGGATTCCCAAGGTAAAAGTAGTTTATATAGACAAACGTTCCAATAAGCGAAAAGTGAAAGAAAAGCTATTTCTTTCCACCTTTATCTTTTGCAATGTTTCTCCGAGACAACTTGACAATATCCGCTTCCGTTCGGATGTGTATAAGATGCTGACGATGCCAGGTCAAAGGAAAATATATCAAATTCCCGACCAGGTTGTTGCCAACTATCGATATTTTGTAGAGAATGATGAAGAGCCTGTCACTGCTGCCCCTGTTCCTTTGAAGAAAGGAATCAAAGTGCGAGTGGTAGCAGGTAGCATGAAAGGTGTGGAAGCATACGTACAGAGCTATAATGGCAAGAAAGCCGTCATCGGCAGCGAAATCAAGTATATCAGTGGTGCAACGCTTACGATAAGTAGAAATTTACTCGAAGTCGTTGAAGAAGATTAAGTTGTAGAATGCTCTTGTTGCATAAAAAAACTATGAGTTATCTGAGTAAAATATTATAGTAAGTTATAGCCCAGCGGTCCCATCCCGCACAATCTGGCGAGGGCTTTGATGCCCCGCCAACCTTATAGCGTAGCGGTTCCGAGCACCGAGTAGGGCGGTTATATCCTTCCTCCTGAGGTTTCTGTCCCCTATAAGGGGAACCGAAAGGGTCGTAAAGCCTATTGTGGCTTGGTTAGGATGTGGAGCTCCCTTTGGCTAAAGGGAGACGGAGGGATTCGAAAAAATCGTACTTTTATCGCTAAAATGTATGATTATGGCAAACGACAATAATATACAGCCTATGGCTGATGATTCACAGATAGTACTTTATCAACCAGACGAAAGCATTAGGTTGGAGGTGAAACTGGATCAAGATACGGTTTGGCTCAATCGTCAACAAATGGCGCAGTTATTTGGTCGTGATATCAAGACTATAGGTAAGCATATCAACAATGCTCTTCATGAAGAGCTAGCTTCTGACCCAACAGGCGCAAATTTTGCGACAATTGAAAATAGTAAAAATCCAACTGTCGCAAAATTTGCGATAGTTCAAAAAGAAGGTGGACGTTTGGTTACTAGACAAGTTGAGTTTTATAGCCTTGACGTTGTTCTATCTGTTGGTTATCGTGTCAAGTCTAATAGAGGCATTCAATTCCGACGTTGGGCGAATGTTGTTTTACGTGACTATCTTCTTCAAGGCTATTCCGTGAACCGTCACTTGATAGCCCTACAGGAGAATATGGACAAGCGTATGACCCATATTGAGGATGTCCAGGCTAAGCAGCAACGGCAGCTTGATTTCTTTATTCGGACTTCGACACCTCCTGCAGAGATGGTCTTCTTCGAAGGCGATTTCTATACAGCAAGAGTTGCTTTGGAGAACCTGGTTCGTTCTGCTAATCATCGAGTAATCATCATAGATGGCTATGTTTCATCGCTAACCCTGAGTGTGTTAGATGTTCGTAAACCAGAAGTTTCAGCGACAGTTTATACTGTAGGTGTAGGTAAAGGAATGCAACGTCTCATGGATGAGCATGACCGCCTCTTCCCCGACAATCATATAGATATTAGAAAATGGCGTAACGAGTCCCATGACCGCTGGCTTATCATAGATGACACCCTCTATCATTGTGGTCATTCATTAAACGCCAATGGCGGTCATAAGATTTCCGCCATAACCCTGATGGGAACCTCCCCAGAAGTAATCCTCTCAAAAGTAGAATAAAAATAATATTCCTCATTCGAGCGACGACCAGTGCAGAGCGATACTGCAATGAGGAGCAAAAATGGTGGTCTCAACCAGCAAGTTATAGCAAGTTGTCCCCCGGCGGTCCCATCCCGCACAATTTGGCGAGGGCTTTGATGCCCCGCCAACCTTAGAGCGTAGCGGTTCCGAGCACCGAGTAGGGCGGTTACATCCCTAATCCCTATGGTAGGGATTTAGGGCTTGGGTATAGGGTAAGACCCCCTCTTCGCAAGAGGGGGACAGGGGAGTCGAAAAATGTAATAGGGCGTTAGCTGCTTATTACGAAGCATGCGATGCTGAACGATTTCGATTCACCATTCGATATTAACATAGACCTCTACAAGTAATTGGGCGGAGTTGAAAAAACACCCCAAAAAATTTGGTAGTTTCACAGAAAACCCTTATATTTGCAGGCAATAATTAGAATATTACGCTTATGGCAACATTGGTACTCGATAATACATTATATCAAGGCTATGCAACGATAGCAGAGCAGAATAACATCAGTGTGACTGATGCTATGGCAGAAGCTTTACGATTATTGAAGCAACACTTGAAAAAGAAACCAAGTCTTTCGTTAAGACAACGACTTGAGAAGCGAATTCTTGAACTTCGAGATTTGCCGGCAAATTGGGATTATGCGGGTTCCCCTTCCATATCATCAGAAGCATGTGATTATTCTCAGAAGGTTGTTGCATGTTGTAGCGAATCGTTACTTCAAGGATTAGCAATATTCCCAAATACCAATGGCTATATATTAATGCAATGGAAGACCTCCAAAGGAGACGCCTGTTTATCTATTCTTAGTGATAGGATAGTGTATGATGTCAATTATGGAGAGATAGAGAAAGAGGGCATCCTCCCACTTTCGGAACTCCCTAAATTTTTGGAAGTCTTAAAGAACATAGCCTAATAGAATGTGATATAACATTTGAGAAACCAGTATTGAAAGATATGGAGGAGATTGCTCGATTGTTGTCTTCTCCAGCCTTTTATGATGAAAATACCCATCAGCTGAATTTTGCGGCATTTAATCTTCGACGTTTTACGAATGGTGAAGTAGAGTCTTATGTCTCATTGTCCAGGCTGTCTTTTATAGACCAAAAGCATTTGAATAAAAAAGGTAAGTATGTTTTTAAAAAGACAGAAAGCCATTATGTGGGTTATGCTCTTTTTACTCCAAGGTATTTAGCAAACTTACATGATAGATTAAGAATATATCCTGTTAAAGCAGGTCTTAATGATCATTGTGGTATGTTTTTCTTGGGTAAGGATAAGAAGTTAATCTGTGATGACTTGACGATTTGTCCTTATACATTAAAAACGCTACGCTCTCTTTGTGACTTATTGCAAGCTAATGTTGTTTTAAAATAGGGGTCGTACCCAGCACCTTTAGCAAGATAATAGGAAGGCGGTCCCATCCCGCAAACCTGGCGAAGACCTTTGATGGTCCGCCAACCTTATAGCGTAGCGGTTCCGAGCACCGAGTAGGGCGGTTTACATCCTTCCTTCTGAGGAGGAAGGCTTGGTTAGAGGTGGAGCTCCCTTTGGAAAGGGAGACGGAGGGATTCGAAAAATCTTATTATAACAACAAAAATTAAAACAAAAACAATGAATATAATCAAAACTGATATAGAAGGCGTACACATTATAGAGCCACGCCTCTTCCGCGACTCTCGTGGCTACTTCTTTGAGAGTTTCTGCGAGCGCGAGTTTGAAGAATAGGTTGCCCCAATCCTGGGACACAGTGTACACATCTGCCAAGACAAGTGTGATAACTTCTATCATCCAGAGGCTGATGGTGGTATCAGCATCCTTGATGATTCCCTCGGTATTGATTGGAAGATTCCTACAGAACATGCTAATCTCTCAGAGAAAGATACGAAGCATGCAATGCTGAAGGACTTTGATAGTCCATTCGATATCAATGTGGATTTATACAAATAGGGTCTTATGACAGATAAAGAATTTTTAGAGCGAATGACCTCGATGCTCCCAGAGGATTTTCAAGACAAAGCTGTTTAAATGCATACCTGCGGAAAAGCTTACAAGGAAATGATGTGCACTTTGTTTTTCTTGGAAGATGATCTATTAAACAATTCATGTTACTTCAAATTCGCTACAGAATTGTATTGTCTGAACAAAGGATATATCCAAGGAAAAATAAACAAACTTGAAAAAACTATTATTGTAACAAGGCTCTTTTTAATATAGATAACTATTTAAACGATAAGAATTATGGCAACAATAACTAATTTTTCAGCATGGCTTTCATGTATAGATTTAAGTGATTATAATGATATTTGGTCATTATATCATACTGTATCAGACTTATCAGAATATTCATCTTTTAAGATTGATGTAAAAGAAGAAACAAATGGAACGAAGTATTTTCTAAAGAGTGTTGAGTGTGATGATACTTTAATGTTAGCTTCAGAAGCTGCACGTCAGACATTTTTATCAATAATAGAAGATAAATATTGTGAAGGTATGGATATTGAGGGATATTATGCATATCATCATGCAATGGAAAAAGACGATTAATTCCTATGAAAATAATTAAGGCTTCACAATTGATATATTCTATCTCAACAGAGGTAGATACAGAAATAGAGATTACAGCTGTTAGAGTGAATCGTTTATGCTCTAATATGCGTCTTAAGGATATTTATTGCGAGTTGCGACAAATTGATTTTGAAGATCTCATGATGGAGTTCCCAAATGTAATTTCTATGGATGAATTAGAGGTAAGAGTTGAACCAACCCCAGAATTTAAATCTGCAATACAGAGTTATTTTCGTTTTGATTCTAATTTACTTAGTAATAAAGAACTTTTTAGATATTGGGAGGAAACGGATGAGTAATTATAAGCGTATTTTAGATAGTGTACATGGTTACATCAATGTGCCTAAAGAATACTGTGACAAAATAATAGATACTGTCTATTTTCAACGATTGCGTCGCATAGAACAAACATCAGGTCGTTCATTATTTCCAAGTGCACGACATGATCGCTTTATTCATTCTCTTGGCGTTTTTAATTTAGGTCAAAAGATAGTTGAGAGTATAAAACGTAGATACCCTAATGGTTTTACTGATCATGACCAACAAGTTTATGATAGTTATGTGATAGCTTGTCTCTTGCATGATGTATGTCATAGTCCATTTTCTCATACTTTTGAGAATTATTATGCTTTAGGAAATGACTTGCGTGGTCTTCTTACGGCAGCATTAAATGATGAGGAGTTTACTGATGATTGGGAATCTTGTTTGGATTTGATTCAGAGTTAGAACGAAACATTTTCATAATCAATAAAATTTAAATGAAACAATAAGTTATCAGAGTTTAGCAGTGCCTCCCTTTCAGAGAGGTAAGGCACTGCCAGAGTTGGAGACTATTCCAATCCGTCACCATTGTCGGAACCAGTTCCGCCAGCCTCGGTGCCGGAACCGCCGCCAGTGGTCTCACCACCAGTAGTCTCTCCGCCAGTGGTTTCGCCGCCAGTAGTCTTATCCTTCTTCTCTTCACCGTACTTGACGAGTTCGATGGAATCAGGAATCAGGTTGTAGAGACGAGTACCATTCTGCAACTTGCTGAAAGAAGGACGGAAGGCAGGAACGAGACTCTTGACGAGTTTAGCGTTCGCCTTACTCTCATCTTCTACAGCTTTGCCGGTAATGAAGCGGATGAAGAGCTTGCCGAATCCAAGCAACTCGATGTCGTAACCCTTCTTCAGGTTCTCCTTCACGTAGTAAGCATAGCGGTCGAGTACCGCCTTTACGTCTGCAGGAGTAGCTGTAGACTCCACTGCGATTTGGTTAGCAACCTCCTCGGTGGTCAAGGTTCCGTAACTGTAAGGTCTAACAGAAAAGCGAGTCTGACCCTTCTTCTCACCCATGTTAATGGTCTTCTTTGCAACTTTGTAGCTTTTACTCATAATTGAAACATTTAAAAGATTAATACTAAAGTTCAGTCATCGTCAGTTCAAAGAGATTTGCAATCCCGTTTGTTCTGATTGACGTTGCGAAGATACAACGTTTCGGAGGCGAAAACAAATGCCTTCACTGACGTTCACCATCTGTTTACTGCTCATTCACGATACGTTCACTTTTAATAAAAATCATAGCAATGGAAGATACCAGTAGGGCAAATATCGTCTTTAATATCTCTGGCGGTAACAACCAGATTCTGCCCAATGCTATCAAGGCTGAGCAAAACTTTTATGGCGACAAGTACATAGAGGAGAAGATGAAGGCGAAGACCACAAGTCAAGAGCCTGTTCTCTCACCCGAAACAACCCGTCTCTCCTTATATATAAATAATGTGGAAGCATTAGCAGAATATGTAGCCAAACTCTCCGCATGCACCAATGCCAAGGAATTGGCTCAGGTGGTGATGGATATGGTGAATGATACAGATGTAAAGGTTGACCAAGATATTATGGTGAAGCAGGAGTTCATCGAAGTCTTACAGCCCTTGGCTCCTCAGGTTACTACAGGCATCAGTAATATCCGCAAGTATATCAATGAAGCCTGGTATAAGTGGAAATGATCACCAATGAAATAGCGTGAGGAAAAATACTGACAAAAGGCACTTTTACGCACTCCATAATTTCAGAATTTTCAATGAATCCAAATTCAATTTGTAGAATTGAAATTATGTTGATGCTTGGTAAGTTGCTGATAATCAACAGTGTATAAAAATTGAAAAATATGCTTGGTCTCTTGAAAATCTATAGTCGTACGACTATGACCCCTATAGTTGTACGACTATAACACCAGAGTTGTACAACTATAGCATGTATGGTCGTACAACTGTAGCTTTACAGTCGTACAACTATAGAATTTTCAACTCGCAAAACTTGCGGATTATGGTCAATTGCTGCTGAAAATTGGCTTTTATTGATTCTAGATGGTTAATTTAGTATGGAGGATAAAAATTTGTACATGATACAGAAGGCACAGGAGTTCATGAATGAGAATCACTTTGCCGACGTCTCCCGAGTGCAATGTCTGCTACGCAAGATGATGTCCAAGGAGTATCATGGCCTCATCGATCAAATCAAGGAGTGCCAGGATCCCCATGCAATCTTCAATATTCATGGCGGAAACAATCTCATTGCGCCCACTGCCAGCCAGACAGAGCAAAAATTGGTGGAGAAACCTGCTGACGAGATAAAAAAAGATAAGGAATAATCAAGAAAGAAGACCGAGATAGAAAGTTTTATGGCAACAATGAGGATACCCCCTCCATGCACCCACTTTCAGCAATATAATTGCAAGCTGATCTCCATAACAGCCTGGCGGTCCCATCCCGCAAAACCTGGCGAGGGCTTTGATGCCCCGCCAACCTTAGAGCGTAGCGGTTCTGAGCACCGGAGGGCGGTTACATCCCTTGCCCTTTTGGAAAGGGCGAGGGCTTGGGAGTGGGTTAAGGACCCCCTCTTCGCAAGAGGGGGACAGGGGAGTCGAAAAAAACTTACGTTATGACCATAGAAGAGAAAAAAGTAGATAAGGAAGCAGAATCAGTTTGGGCAAAATTTGCCTACACTGCCTCAGACGGCAAAACATATCAAGTTGATTATTATAATTTAGATGTTATAATATCTGTAGGTTATAGGGTAAAGTCCGTACAAGGTACAAAATTCCGTATTTGGGCTACATCTGTTTTACGCCAATATCTTCTCCAAGGTTATTCCGTGAATCGTCACTTGATAGCCTTACAGGAGAATATGGACAAGCGTATGACCCATATTGAGGATACCCAGGCTAAGCAGCAACAGCAGCTTGATTTCTTTATTCGGACTTCGACCCCTCCTGCAGAGATGGTCTTCTTCGAAGGTGATTTCTATACAGCAAGAGTTGCTTTGGAGAACCTGGTTAGTTCAGCCAATCATTGAGTAATCATCATAGATGGCTATGTTTCATCGCTAACCCTTCCCCAACAATCATATAGACATCCGAAAATGGAAAAACGAGTCCCATGACCGCTGGCTTATCATAGATGATAGCCTCTATCACTGTGGTCATTCATTAAATGCCAATGGCGGTCATAAGATTTCCGCCATAACCCTGATGGGTACCTCTCCTGAGGTAATCCTCTCAAAAGTAGAATAAAAATAATATTCCTCATTCGAGCGACGACAAGTGCAGAGCGATACTGCAATGAGGAACAAAAATGGTGGTCTCAACCAGCAAGTTATAGCAAGTTGTCCCCTGGCGGTCCCATCCCGCACAACATGGCGAAGACCGCTTTGGTCCGCCAACCTTAGAGCGTAGCGGTTCCGAGCACCGGAGGGCGGTTACATCCCTAATCCCTATGGTAGGGATTTAGGGCTTGGGTATAGGGTAAGGACCCTCCCGCTGGGGAGGGACAGGTGGGGCATAAACAGTACCGAGTAGGGCGGTTTCCTTCTTCTCGCCTGAGGTTTCTGTCCCCCGCTAACGGGGGAACCGAAGGGGGTGTAAAGACCATTGAAGAAGACCGAGATGAGAGGTGGAGCCTTCCTTAAGGGTAAGGAAGGTTTCTGTCCCCTGTAAGGGGAACCGAAGGGGTCGTAAAGACTATTGAAGGTAGGTTTTCGAAAAAAGTCTTTCCTTGCAGGAGAGACGGAGAGGTAGAAAAAAGCCTTTATCAACAAGGAAGGACGGGATGATGTATCAGGTGTATCTGTCATCATCACAAAGGTTGCAACCAAACGAAAGATGGAGAAACCACCACGCAAATCTATCTCAATTCCATCAAAAGCTCAGAAGTAGATGATGCCAACGCCAAAATAGTGGCAGCCCTATAAGCTGCAAAAAAGAATAAAAAGAGGGATTTTATAAAATGAACCAAAATGAACCATTTTTCCTGAATCTTTACATGAGAGATACTGAAAAACCGAAAACTTTCGTTCAATCAACGACTTAGGAAATTATGTACGAAAAGAACAGTAAAATAATGTTGATTTTCGTAGAATGATATTAATTTTTTAACACGCATAATTTGCTAGTTTCCAACAATTTTCGTATTTTTGCAAGGAGATTCTGTGTCTCTTATATCGAGAGACAGATGAACGTCATCAAAAAACGAACTTGATTCGCATGATGAAAGAGACAAATATACAATCACAGGTTACGTCCACTATTGCAGGGGACGACGGCGAAGCCATGGCAAAAAGTGAAGAAAACGCTAAGGAAATGGCTCCCAAAAAGCCTAATGAAGGGCTTAAAAAACCTGATGATGCAGGATGGTACGTGGCTGTAGTGAGAGTGAATTGTGAAACGAGAATCGCTGATTCTATACGAATAAATCTCAATCGCAATCATGTTTGGTTTGATTACTGGATTCCTAAGGTAAAAGTAGTTTATATAGACAAGCGTTCCAATAAGCGAAGAGTGAAAGAAAAGCTATTTCTTTCAACTTTCATCTTTTGTAACGTCTCTCCGTCACAACTTGATAAGATCCGCTTCCGTTCGGATGTGTATAAGATGCTGACGATGCCAGGTTAAAGGAAAATATACCAAATTCCCGATCAGGTTATTGCCAACTATCGATATTTTGTAGAGAATGATGAAGAGCCTGTCACTGCTGCCCCTATTCCTTTGAAGAATAGGTATCAAAGTGCGAGTGGTGTCGGGTAGCATGAAAGGTGTGGAAGCATACGTGCAGAGCTATAATGGCAAGAAAGCCATCATCGGCAGCGAAATCAAGTACATCAGTGGTGCAACGCTTACGATAAGTAGAAATTTGTTGGAAATTGTAGAAAATTAAAAACTCCTCCAAAAATTTGGTAGTTTCAAAGAAAACCCTTATATTTGCAGGCAAAAAGGAGATACAATAATGAAGACAATAGATCAGATTTTGAAAATAAAGGCAGTAGTGCTTTACATTCTGAAAGCATTCCCAGAAGGAGTTGATTATATTCATCTCTTTAAGGTTATGTATTTTGCGCAGCAAGATCAGTTAAAGGAATATGGATTGCCAATCATTTACGATACCTTTGTTGCAAGAAAGCATGGTCCAGTACCTGCTTTAACCTATAAGGTGTTGCGTGGTATTGAAGGCAAGGCAGACCTTTCTACGCCAGAATTAAAGGATTTTGCAGATTCATTGAATATAGCCATCTCTCAAGATGGTCATCAACTTGTTCTTGCTTCCAAGAATGCGGAATGCGATATGGATGAACTATCTGTAGCTGATGTGAAGATGTTGGATAAATGGATTGAAAAGTGCAAGGATGTAGAATCCTTTGACCTATCTGATAAGTCCCATGAAGACAGAGCTTGGAAACGTGCAAAACGTCAGGCGGACAAGACAGGTGAGGACTCCAAGATAACCATGTATGACATGGCAGCTGCGGCAGGAGCAAGCAAAGACATGCTATGTGTAATTCGTGACCGCCAATCAGTTCAAAAAGCATTATCATGGATTTAAGGGAGTTGCAGAAATCCTATCTTGATAATCTTCGTAAGGTTACCGAAGATAAATTAGAAATAGGTTCGTTGGTACGAACAGTTATTTCAATAGAAGAAGGCTTGGTCTTCAAGGATGGAAGAAAGCAGAAACCAAAGAAGTTAGTAATTATCGGAGTAGATAAAGTGAAAAAAGTATGTTATGGTTCTGTATTGGTTAATACAAAAATGAGTCCTAAGGCAGCTTATTCTGATTCTTTTCTTTCAGCCCAGTATCTTCTTCATCAAACAGATTATCCTGAATTCTTGAAGTATGATAGTTTTGTTGATTGTGGCATGCTCTTTTCTATCCCATTAAAGAAATTGATGGAAGGAGAGTATTTTGGAACTTTGACCTCCCAAGATCTCCAAGGAATCTTTGAGGTTCTTAAAACAACCGAAACTCTTACTAATAAAGAAAAGAAGAGATTTGGAATTTTATAAAGTATTCTTCCCCATTCGAATGGCGACAAGTGCAGAGCGATACTGCAATGAGGAACAAAATAAAATTAAACACCATCGTATTCCGCACAACTCAAAAGATCTGCGTCATCAGCGAGATCCGCGTGCCCTTAATCCCCCCAGACCGCACAGGTCTAAGAAATCTGTGTTTATCTGTGCAATCTGTGGGACTTAAAAAGAATAAACTCCTCATTCGAGCGACGACCAGTGCAGAGCGATACTGCAATGAGGAACAAATATGGTGATTCCACCCAGCAAGCCGTCCCCATGCGTTCCCAATCAGCAAGCTATAGTAAGGCGGTCCCCATCATCAAGATGTCCCCTGGCGGTCCCATCCCGCACAATATGACGAAGACCTTTGATGGTCCGCCAACCTTAGAGCGTAGCGGTTCCGAGCACCGAGTAGGGCGGTTTCCTCCCTCGCTCCTGAGGAGAGAGGGTCGGGGTGAGAGGTGGAGCCTTCCTTAACGGTAAGGAAGGACGGGTAGGTTTTCGAACAGATAGCACTGTAGGGCGGTTACATCCCTAATCCCTATGGTAGGGATTTAGGGCTTGGGTATAGGGTAAGGACCCCCTCTTCGCAAGAGGGGGACAGGGGAGTCGAAAAAACAATATAATACAATGAACAAAGAAGAAAGAAATTCCTTTCGAAAGGAAATGATTGGTAAGTTAGAAGAACAATGGGCTAAGTCGAATAGCCCAGAAGACGACCTCTTCTATTATCACCCTTCAGAAGATAAAATCGTTCTATCCCATGCCCTGTTCTGGGTTATGACCCAAAATATCAAAGGTAAGGTAGGCAAGGAAAAGTACTTATTGCTTCTCCGCCAATATCAGGAAGAGATGCTCGAAGCATACTTAACTGAATCAGAAGATTTCAAAGACCTGCTTCACTATTGTAACGTCATATACAATACCCTTCCTGTAATCCTTCGAAGCATGTACGATTTCCGTATCCACTTAGATGCTCGTAAGCTTGCCGCCATAACGATAGTCGCTGGCGGTTATGGTGGTGATATGCCAGAAGACCAGGCTTATGACCTCCTCGATGATATAGACTTCTATTATAATAAGGTGAAGTGCCGCAAGATAGAAAAGCTCATGCCGGTATTGAGTAAGTTGGTAATAGAAGAGCAAAAGTTACTTTAGCTTGCATTGAGGAATGCTTCTGACGCTATAATATAGTGGGTACGATGTAATGGTGATATACGGAGAATGTCAAGGCTGCCTAAATGGCAGCTTTGGCAATACCAATTAATAATATGCTTTTTTTGAAAAATTATTGGATGTGCTAACTACTGAAAATCAGTAGTTACGTTCTAACGGTGATTTACTCCAGATGGCAACAAAATAGTTCAAAGACCGAATCGCCCAACTTTGGGACTATATTTAGGCAATAAGAGGCATTTTTAACGCTGTATAAACTGGTCGTTTGCCAACTTGCCGCCAAAGTTAGTTAACGCCAAGGATAGCGTAAAAACTTTCCAAGGCATATATTTAATTCAAATTTAACACACTTTTTAAAGTGGAGTCATTAATTTAATTACGAACAATGAAAGAAATTAAATCACATAAACGAAGAGGAAAACTGCCTAAAATAGAGGTGGTTGATTTGTTTTGTGGTATTGGTGGGTTGAGTTTTGGAATGAAATCTAAGGGCTTTTCCATTCTTGCTGGATTTGATTTAGATGCAACTTGTAAATATGCATATGAAACTAACAACGAAGCCAAATTCAATTATAAGGATATCAAGGAGGTTCATGGAATAGATATAAACAAATACTATTCAAAGAAATCCATCAAGGTGTTGGCTGGTTGTGCACCATGTCAGCCGTTTTCTTCTTATGCATTCAAAAACAAAGAGAAAGATCCGAATAAGTATGATTTACTATACGAATTCGGTAGATTGGTGAAGGAAGTTCAGCCAGATATTATAACAATGGAAAATGTACCATCCCTTCTTACTTTTAATGAGAAAGATGTTTTTGGCGATTTTGTACATACGCTAAAAGAAGCAAAATATAACGTTTCGTATCATGTAGTATATTGCCCAGATTATGGTATTCCTCAGACGCGAAAGAGGTTGGTTTTATTGGCATCTCGGCTAGGTCCTATAGATTTGATTAAGGAAACTTGTACCCCCGATAATTATAAAACAGTACGAGATACTATTGGAAACTTGCCTCCTTTAAAAGCTGGCGAGGCTAGCTCCACTGACTCCCTACACAGATGTTGTTTCCTATCAGAAAAGAATTTGCAGCGCATCAAGGCGACTCCAGCAGGAGGTAGTTGGAAAGACTGGCCATCAGAGCTGGTTTTGGAATGTCATAAAAGAAAGGGTGGAAAAAGTTTTGGTAGTGTATATGGAAGAATGCGATGGGACAAGCCTAGTCCTACCATGACCACGCAATGTACGGGTTTGGGAAATGGAAGATTCGGTCATCCCGACCAAGATAGGGCTATTTCTGTTAGAGAAGCGGCACTGTTGCAAACCTTCCCTCGTTCTTATGCCTTCTTTGACAACGAGGATTCAATATCTATTGGTGTAGCCTCTAGATACATCGGGAATGCTGTACCTCCCAGACTTGGGGAAGTAATTGCAGAAAGTATTATTCAACATATTAGAAATACGCCAAATGAAAGATAAAAATCAAACCTTAAAATGGCGATTTGATGTTTCGACTTTTCGCTTGATAGGTCGTGAGCTCATTACAGATAGAGTCACGGCTCTATTCGAATTGGTGAAAAATTGCTATGATGCCAATGCATGTCAGGTTACTGTTCGATTCACAAATGTGGGGGCTGACAAACAAAATGCTGTCATAGAAATTATCGACGATGGCTGTGGCATGTCTTTTGAAGATATCAGGGACAAATGGATGGTTATTGGAACGTCATCTAAACGTAAAAATCCCTATTCTCCAGAACCTTTTCACCGAAGATGCGTAGGCGAAAAAGGAATTGGACGGTTTGCTGTTGATAAGCTAGGTGACAAGACTCGCATTATTACCAAAACAGCGGGTGAAAAGGAATGGCTGAATGTTGTAATTGATTGGTCTTTCTACGAACATAATGATACCAATGACATACTGCTGTTTACTGATATTGAAAACGATTACCAATATTCTCCCGCAGACAAACTCTCAGAATCGGGTACAAAGTTGGTTATCTCGGCTATCAGAGAGTATTGGACCAAAAGCGAAATAGAACAACTCATTCGTCAGATATCGAAGATCAGATCTCCTTTTGTTAATAAAAATGATGAATTTCAAGTTCGTGTGGTAGCCGATGAATTCGGAATCAATCAAAATGCAATTCATACAATTGAGGAGACAGATATAGCGACAGCTTCATTTACAATCGATTTTAACGAAAAGAACAACACTCAGGAAAGTATATTTTTTGATAAAAAAAGTAGTTCTTTTAAATCTCGAAATATACCCATAGATAAAGACTTTGGTGGAATCAAAATGAGAGTATATTTCTTTGATGGACCTGCTCGTGCCAAATATCGCAAAGCATACCCCAACGATTCGATAGATGGTTTCAAAGTCTATAGAGATGGCATCATCACCACACCATTTGCCGAGGCAAACAAGGATCAAGATAAAAAAAGAGATATCTTAGGAATTGACAAGCGTGTGTGGCAAGATATTTTCAACAGAATAAGTACGCGTGAATTTCTTGGCTCCATCGAATTGACTCGTGATGGAAACCCAAATATTATTGATGCTACCAACAGACAAGATTTTGTTGATAATGAGGCTTATCGTAAATTCAAGGACTTTATCGTACTTCAGCTAAATGCATTACAAGCCTATAAAGAGACCATGCGTAAGAAACAGAAAGAAGAAGTTTCTACTGAGCTAAATTCTGCATCTGAAAATATAAACCAATTCATCACTACGATTTCCGACTTTGCACAGCAGAACTCCAGTTTAAAGCCCACGGTTGATATTCTTATCAAACAAGCAAAAAAGACTGGGCAGTCAGTAAAAAATGCAATCAAGGAACAGAAGAAGGTAGAAGAGGACTTTACGCGTAAAGAGAATATCTATATGAGCATCATGTCACTGCAAGACTATGCCATACAGATTGCACATGCCGTTCGTACCACTTTAAATCAGATGAAGGATAGAATTGAATTTTTCTATCGTTATTACCCTGATCCAGAAGAAGAAGAACTTTTCAAATTATACGCAAAAGAAATGTTCCAAAAATACAAGGTGCTGAACCGGGTGATTGACTTTATGCTGAGTTACTCGCAGTCCAATCTGAATCCTGAAGAAATTGTTTTAAAGGAGATTTTCGAAGAAATTTTGAATGACTACAGCCATATATTTGATCAAGAAAACATCAAGGTTGATAGTTCTTTCCCTGTTCAACTCAAGTTGACAATTAATAAGCAGTTCTTTAGAGACATCCTTCAAAATCTGATTGACAATTCGATTAAGGCAATGGCAAATGCCAAAACCAAGATCCTAAAGGTGTCCTATGAAGCACTCTCCAATAATCTTGTCATTAAGGTTTCGGATACTGGGGTTGGAATCCCTGTAGAACGCAGAGAGCAAGTATTTGCCCTATACTATACTACCACTCAAGATAAAGGCGGGGCTGGTGTTGGCTTATACATTGTTAAGACCAGAGTAGAATCTTTGAAGGGAACTGTGTCTATTGAGGACAGTGAATTTGGTGAGATTGGGACTACGGTAAAAATTGTTATACCCTTTAAACATTAAAGTATGGATTTCAAAGTAGTATTTATTGATGATAATCTAGACGTAAATGAACCTATCGTTCAGAATATCAGAAAGCATTATAAAAATGCTGATTATAGTCATGTCTTTAAGAATCCGCAAGAGGGCTTAGATTTTGTTCTAGAAAACATAAATAGTAGGATGATTGTATTTCTTGACTGGAACTTTAGTGGTTTACCTACCAAAGGGATAGACATTCTGAAAGAAATACGAAAAAAAACATCTTTACTATATGTGATAATGATGTCAGCTAATCCTGTAACCTCATTTCCAGCTCAGTCGGTTATTGATATGATGAACGAAGAGAATTTCTTTTTTTTAGATCGCAGCCAAGACATTGACGTGACGTTTGGGCTGATTGACAAGATACAGAAAAATTGGGTTACTAGATTTGATTGTATCTTAGAGCAATGGCTCATTAATCATCCCGAATGTTCTGATAAGATTGCTTTAAGGACTTTTGACCAAACGATTACATGGCAAAAAATATTGGAAGAACTTCGCAAACAATCCACGATTGGGAAATCATTTGAAAAGATGGTGAATCAGTTCTATATCTATCAATTTACTGAAAACTCGGAGGCTAATGAGTAGTGTTTTGATTGCATACAACAATGATTGTAATACGGAATTACATCATTTTTTCGAGTCTTGCTCAGATGAAGCGAAACAAGCTTGTTTGGATAACAAGATAACATTTGAGAGCGTATGTCCACCTAACTTAAATGCAGATAAAGTTTGTGGAAAGATGGAGAGTAACTCTCTTTGTGTTATTGTCTCTCATGGCATAAATGGTGAGATTATCAACGAAAATAACGAAGAAGTCATCTCTATCCATACAACAAACTATAATTTTGCCAACAAAGGACTTTACGCTTTAGCTTGTTATTCAGGTCTAGATTTAAAAGATGAGTTAATAAGAATTGGAATTAAATTCTTCGTAGGTTACTCAGACTCATGGATGATAGGAACTGACGAAGAGTTATTCTTGAAATGTGCTCTTCAGGGCTTGAAAGATTTTCTTTCTGGAAAATCTAAGAAGGATGCAAAGGAATGTATGATATCCACATATAAAAATACGATTAAAGATATGCCATCTAATTCTTTTGAGGATAACTTTCAAAAGATGCTAATGATAAACAATTTGGAGTCTCTTGTTTTTGAAGGAGAAGATGATTTATTGTTTTCTGATTTAGCGTAAAAATACCCCAGTTCGGGATAAGATTTTGTTCATAAAAAAGTTGGTAGTCTTATAAATATTTTGCACCTTTGCAGGTGAAAGTGTGTCCTGAGACAGAATGAAATCTGATATTGGCTATATTTGATAGATTTCTGTTATAACTTCTAAAGAGATGGTGGCAGACCCACCGCATTCGGCATGCAGGTGCTGATTGCAAACCGCTTTGTGCTGCTCTGATGGAAACAGATGGGTAGTGAACGACAATTGAAAGCCTTCTGTAAGGTTGGCAAGGTATGTGTCAAGGAGCTGAACGCAAGTGAACCATTAAGTTTCTGGTTTCAGGGATTTGATGAGTTACGCGTTAACAAATTAACATTTTAACATTTATGGATAAGATTATAGCACTATACGGTGGTGCAAATGTAGGGAAGAGCACCACGTTTATGGAACTGGCAACGATGCTGCCAGAACCGATAGACACCCTACACTGGAACAAGAGCGACTACCGCGCCACTTTCATGGTGAACGGCAAAAAAGTGTGCATCTGCACATGGGGTGACAACCGAGCTGAACTTGATAGGAATATTGCATATTTCCACAAGATGCAGCCTGATATTGCCGTGACTGCCACAAGGACATGGGGAAAGACAGTTGAGGCTGTAGAGGAATATGCCAAGGAGTTTGAACCGCATGCACCAATCGAATGGATTCGCAAATGGAGATCATCGAAGGAGGATTGTAAGGGTATGGCTGAGAATATCTTGAAAAAGTGGGTATGATAGATTAACAACATAAGAAAAAGGAACCCGACTTATGGAAGTGATAATAACAAACATCGAGAGGTGGTAAGTAATGGGTCACGCCTGTTTGTGTAACCAAAAGGATATTACATGATTCAAAGCAAAAAAAGCCAGCCATTCGGCAGGATGGCTGGCAAAATAAAAGAATAGTCTTACTTCTTCTTGTAAGGGTACTTGGCGCCTTTGCTTGAGTTTTCACTGCTCTGAAGTGGCTGTAGATTCCTCATACTATTGGTACCACCATTGTCTTTTGGGTTTTTGTGGTCAACCTCCCAACCCATGGGCGACTCCTTACCATAGCTCTGTCGATAAATCTCATTACCGCATGCGTCCTTGCGATAGCGAGCAGGGTCTTTCCCTGGAATCTCTTTGCCTTTGGCAAAAATCTGGTCTAATTGTTCTTTTGAGTATGTCAATGCTTTACACCTCCTTCCTATGCTAAGATTTGGTACGATAGATACCAAGCATATTGTTCATTCTGCAAAAATGCCGCCAAAATTCGTAGTGCAGACAAATTGTCACATTATTGTAAAAAATAGCTGGTAAATTACCGAACCAGTTCTATAGCCTCGTGACAACCAAGATCGACCAGAAGGTGCAAGGCTATGTGACCAACATCACAGAGACAGTAGAGGAAGGCAAGCCTAGCATCATCACTTCCGTTCTGGTGGAAACAGCTGTATTTGCAGACTGCCATTTTCTTCAAGAGGCGGTGGAAAACAGCGAACGCGTCACGAATTCTGCCATTGAAGACCTTTATGCAGATGGTGCCTACCAAAGATAGGGGCTTGCTCAAACATCGTATGCATGCATATAGCAGATGTATGTGGATGAACCTCAGAAGGATGGTAATATTCCAGATTTCAACATTTCAAAGATCGATATTTGCCCTTTTCGGGCCTATCAGAGAAACTTTCGGCTCTTTCATGGCTAATTCTCGAAAGATGTTCACCAGCGGAGCCGATTGCTATGTTTCACTCTGAATGACCACACTGGTTATGCTGGATTCAAAATATACCCCTTTTTAAAGTGGGCTCAGTGATTAAGCAATCTAAGAGTTAATTCTATTTTGTTTATTATGATTCATCGAAATAATCAAGATTACATAACAGCCTTTGTCGAAGGCTATATTTGTGCCATTATAGGTGAGCGGATGACAATCGCTAAGGTATCAGAGGCTGAACTTGATAATGCAAAGCATTCAGCTGAGAAGTATGTCGAGTTTCAAATCGAGCATTCGAATTTCTTGGACGAGGAAAAGAATGCGATGAAGAGTGACTATAAGCTTTGGGCAGAATCTGCATTGCAAGGAATGAAGAAACGATTACGTGATAGTGGTAGATTACTATGATGCGCCAGCCGACAAACAATCGCAATTCTATTGCGTTAAACTATCATCGGCAGCCCCTTGTGGGCAAAGGCTCCGCTGCCGATACCAAAACTCTGGCGGAGGCTATAGCGTAGCCAGCTACATCCTCTCGTCCCTGAGGGAAGAGAGGCTTGGTGAGAAAGGTGGAGCCTTCCTTAACGGTAAGGAAGGACGGGTAGGTTTTCGAAAAATCTTATGTAAGAACTTAAGTTAGAATCATGAATATAATCAAAACTGATATAGATGGCGTACTCATTATAGAGCCACGCCTCTTCCGCGACTCTCGTGGCTACTTCTTCGAGAGCTTCAGCGAGCGAGAGTTTGAAGAAAAGGTTGCCCCAATCCTGGGACACAGTGTTCACTTCTGCCAAGACAATGAGTCTATGAGTAGCTATGGTGTGATGCGAGGCTTGCATTTCCAGCGTCCACCATATACCCAAAGCAAGCTGGTACGCTGCGTAAAAGGTAGAGTCCTCGATGTGGCAGTAGATATCCGCAAAGGCTCACCAACCTATGGCAAACATGTGGCAGTAGAACTGACAGAAGACAATCATGTCCAGTTCTTCATTCCAAAGGGCTTTGCCCATGGCTTCGCAGTTCTCTCAGAAACAGCCGTCTTCCAATACAAGTGTGATAACTTCTATCATCCAGAAGCCGATGGTGGTATCAGCATCCTTGACGACACCTTAGGCATAGATTGGAAGATTCCAACCGATCATGTCAATCTCTCCGAAAAAGATACGAAGCATGCAATGCTGAAGGATTTCGATTCACCATTCGATATCAATGTGGATTTATACAAATAATACTTCTGGCGGATTTTTTTAGCTCATTTGATGTCTATGCTTTTAATGGATTATCAAGATATAGCTGATGCAATATCAGAATAATATAAACTTTAAAATTAACCAATACAATGAAAGTATATTATTTAAATAGAGAACGATTCTCGAAAGGTGATACTAAGATTGCTTTTGAATTCGCAAAAAAGTTAATTCTAAAGAATCCTAATTTGAAGATTCTAACATTCTTAGTTTATCAACAAAGACAATATGAGGCTTTTTTGTCAGAAATGGGTTTTACAAAACAGCATTATAAAAATCATGGGTTTGTTGCCAAAAACGGAGTTCGCATTCAAATACATACAATAAAAACGTATGATCCTGATTATCAATTTGTAGGTTCCCCTCAACACGAAGTATTAATAGCAGTGGGTGTTCCTCCAAAAGAGTTAGAAAAATATGAGGATAAATCTGATATTTATGCGTGTATTGTGATACCTTGGCTCTTGGATGAAAATGTAAGTTTTTTGAATCTCCATGAGGCAATAAATATAGAAACAAACGAGTCGGTAGCGACTAATTATAACATAGACCAGAGAGTGGTTAATGCGATTAATTGGTTGAAAGCAACCTCTTATCCAAATGAAGGTTATCACCATCCGAATGACGAAAAGAGATTACATGAAATGTCAAATGCATTGGCTCATTATAATGTCCCTTTGGATTATGATTCGGTAATTTATTGTGGAATGCATAATGGATTGTTACCTTCTGCATCAAGGCAAACGGCTAATGCTTTTGTTAAAGCTCAACAACGCAAGTTCCCAGTAAAGGGTGAGCAAAATTATCCTTTTTATAAGAGGATGATGGAAACAAAAGAACATTAGTATTTGAATGCTCCGATTTTGGAGGCATTAGGTAACGATCCTGCCAAAAGATTAATGATGCATAATTGTGTGGAAGATGAGCTTGGTTATTCGGCACCTAATAAAGATAAACCTTTTACGGCTTATAAAAATGTCAAGGAATGGAATTCCTGGAGTGATGTACCAATAAACTGGAAAAACAAGATGAGGATTATATTTTCTGATTTTGCAGATAAATTATGAGTTCGGAACAACAGTTTGATAATTTTATAAGGAAGTTGGTCAAATGAATAAATCGTATTTAGAAAAATATATAATGGATGATATTGATAGCAGTATAGGAAAATATTGTTATCATATTCTTCCTTCTGTGAAGGGACATATAAAGGCTCGTGTCCATCAGTATGTCAGGAGTTTGAATGATAAGGATTTTGAGTCACCTTCTTATGTTTCAGAGATGATTAAAAGGAAAAATGAGTTTGTTGCAAAGTTGATGCGTAATGTAGAAAATAGTTATATAACAACTCGTTCTTTCAAAGTAACAGAAGCTAGTTATTGTAAAACCTATCCTTGCAAAAATGATTGATGAGAAAACTGCTTTTGTAAAGGCTGTAGATTTGGCGATTGATACCACCAAGCTGATAATAACATTATCGACAACGATTATTACGTTAAGTGTAACAGTTCTTAAACTGTTTATAAGTAAAATCTGTTTTTGTAGTATGTTGTTTTTAAGCTTGTCTTGGTTATGTTTCCTTGCGTCAATAGTTTTGGGCTTCTTTTATATACTTGGAATCACTGGTCGGTATGCGCTTATAGGACAAGGAAATACAGCTTTGGCTTTTAAACGCCTTGGCATCAATGAAACGGTTAGTAGGCAGAAATTTGGATGGATGTTAGGTTCTTTTGTTTTTGGAATAGTCTTTCTTCTAATATTTGGAGTAAGTATTACCACCATTAATTTGGAAGGAAAGAAGTCTCCAAAGTTCAATAAGGAGCAGAAAGAACAGAAGATGCAAACTCCCAAATCAAATGATAAAACATTTCATTCTTTGTTGCATTAGCAGTTGTCGTTTTCCCCATGCGGTCCCATCCCGCACAACCATGGCGAGGGCTTTGATGCCCCGCCAACCTTATAGCGTAGCGGTTCTGAGCACCAGAGGGCGGTTACATCCTCTCGTTCCTGAGGAAAGAGAGGCTTGGTGAGAAAGGTGGAGCCTTCCTTAAGGGTAAGGAAGGACGGGTAGGTTTTCGAAACATGTTATTGATCAATAAATAATAATGATATGAAGGGAATAGTATTAGCAGGTGGTAGCGGAACACGCTTGTACCCCATCACAAAGGGTATCAGCAAGCAGCTGATACCAATCTTTGATAAACCGATGATATATTACCCAATATCAGTATTGATGTTGGCAGGTATCCGTGAGATACTCATTATTTCAACACCATATGATTTGCCAGGCTTCAAACGCCTCTTAGGTGATGGAAGCCAGTTAGGTGTGAAGTTTGAGTATGCAGAGCAGCCATCACCAGATGGCTTAGCCCAAGCCTTCATTATCGGAGAGAAATTCATTGGTAATGATTCCGCTTGCCTCGTATTAGGCGATAATATCTTCTATGGTGCAGGATTAAATCAGATGCTTCATCAAGCAGTAGTAGATGCAGAGCAGAATAACAAGGCAACCGTCTTTGGCTATCGAGTAAGCGACCCAGAGCGATATGGAGTTGCTGAGTTTGATGAACAAGGCAATTGCCTCAGCATTGAGGAGAAGCCTGAGCATCCAAAGAGCAACTATGCTGTGGTAGGTTTATACTTCTATCCTAACAAGGTTGTAGAAGTAGCCAAGCATATTAAGCCATCCGCTCGTGGTGAGTTGGAAATCACCACTGTTAACCAGGAGTTCCTGAAGGATAAGCAGCTGAAGGTACAGACCATGGCTAGAGGATTCGCCTGGCTTGATACCGGAACTCATGATTCCCTTTCTGAGGCATCTACCTTTATTGAAGTCTTGGAGAAGCGCCAGGGCTTAAAGGTAGCTTGCCTGGAAGGTATCGCATACCGCCAGGGATGGATTACCGCAGAAAGATTAAGAGAGAATGCTCAGCCAATGCAGAAGAATGACTATGGCAAGTATCTCCTTTCAATACTTGAAGAGAAAGATCAAACATTAAAAAAGAATTTAGAATATTAGAAAACAATGAATATAATCAAAACTGATATAGAGGGCGTACTCATTATAGAGCCACGCCTCTTCCGCGACTCTCGAGGCTACTTCTTCGAGAGCTTCAGCGAGCGAGAGTTTGAAGAGAAGGTCTCTCCTATCCTGGGACACAGTGTTCACTTCTGCCAAGACAACGAGTCAATGAGTAGTTATGGCGTAATGCGTGGTTTGCATTTCCAACGCCCACCATATACCCAGAGCAAGTTGGTACGCTGCGTAAAAGGTAGAGTGCTCGATGTAGCAGTAGATATTCGTAAAGGATCACCAACCTATGGCAAGCATGTTGCCGTAGAGTTAACTGAAGATAACCATGTCCAGTTCTTCATTCCAAAGGGCTTTGCCCATGGTTTCGCTGTCCTTTCAGAAACAGCAGTCTTCCAATACAAGTGTGATGAGTTCTATCATCCAGAAGCAGATGGAGGTATCAGCATCCTCGATGAAACCCTCGGTATTGATTGGAAGATACCAACGGAACATGCTAATCTCTCAGAGAAGGATACGAAGCACGCGATGCTGAAAGACTTCGATTCTCCATTCGATATCAATGTAAACTTGTATGAGTAGCAATCTTATTCCAGCAATTCAACATAACACTTAACATTCAACATTTTATAAAGGATGAAAGGAATAGTATTAGCAGGTGGTAGCGGAACACGCTTGTACCCCATCACAAAGGGTATCAGCAAGCAGCTGATTCCAATCTTTGATAAACCGATGATATATTATCCTATTTCGGTTTTGATGTTGGCAGGTATCCGTGAGATACTCATTATTTCAACAACATTTGATTTACCAGGTTTCAAGCGCCTCTTAGGCGATGGAAGCCAGTTTGGAGTCAAGTTCGAGTATGCCGAGCAGCCATCACCAGATGGTTTAGCCCAAGCCTTCATTATCGGTGAGAAGTTTATCGGCGATGATTCTGCTTGCCTCGTGTTGGGTGATAATATCTTCTATGGTGCAGGATTGAACCAGATGTTACATCAGGCAGTAGTAGATGCAGAGCAGAACAACAAGGCAACAGTCTTTGGCTATCGAGTAAGCGATCCGGAACGATATGGAGTTGCTGAGTTTGATGAGCAAGGCAATTGCCTCAGCATTGAGGAGAAGCCTGAGCATCCAAAGAGCAACTATGCTGTGGTAGGCTTATACTTCTATCCTAATAAGGTGGTGGAAGTAGCCAAGCATATCAAACCATCCGCTCGTGGTGAGTTGGAAATCACAACAGTGAACCAGGAATTCCTGAAGGATAAGCAGCTGAAGGTACAGACTATGGCAAGAGGATTCGCCTGGCTCGATACCGGAACTCATGATTCCCTTTCTGAAGCATCCACCTTTATCGAAGTCTTGGAGAAGCGCCAGGGCTTGAAGGTGGCTTGTCTAGAAGGAATCGCATACCGCCAGGGATGGATTACCGCAGAACAGTTGAAAGAGAATGCTCAGCCTATGCTGAAGAATGACTATGGCAAGTACCTCCTTTCAATACTTGAAGAGAAAGAACAAACATTAAAAAAGAATTTGAAATTTTAAGTAGAAAATAATTATGGCAGGTGAAATGCCTGGGGCTTATTTTATAAGCTACTTTTCGGCTCTTGGTATGGAGCCTGCCTTTCTTAAAATATAAAACGATGAATATAATCAAAACCGATATAGAAGGCGTTCTCATTATAGAGCCACGCCTCTTCCGCGACTCTCGTGGCTACTTCTTCGAGAGCTTCAGCGAACGAGAGTTTGAAGAGAAGGTTACTCCAATCCTGGGACACAGTGTTCTCTTCTGCCAAGACAACGAGTCTATGAGCAGCTATGGTGTGATGCGAGGCCTGCACTTCCAGCGCCCACCTTATACTCAAAGCAAGTTGGTACGCTGCGTAAAAGGCAGAGTCCTCGATGTCGCTGTAGATATTCGCAAAGGCTCCCCTACTTACGGCAAGCATGTAGCAGTAGAGCTGACAGAAGACAATCATGTCCAGTTTTTCATTCCAAAGGGCTTTGCCCATGGTTTCGCAGTCCTCTCAGAAACTGCAGTCTTCCAATACAAGTGTGATAACTTCTATCACCCAGAGGCAGATGGTGGCATCAGCATCCTCGATGATTCCCTCGGTATCGATTGGAAGATCCCAACAGAACATGCCAATCTCTCCGAAAAAGATACAAAGCATGCAATGCTGAAGAACTTTGATTCTCCATTCGATATCAATGTAGATTTATACAAATAGTTTCGGTTGTAACCGTTTGTACATCTTGATCTATGATATGAGAATTATGTGAGCTATGAATACAAATCTTATTGGTGATAGGGGTGAAAGTATCTTTAATACACGTATCACAGAACATGAGATGTTTAATGTGTATTTTTTGAGCGCTAAAGCCCCCATTGTGGATTTTCTGGTTGAAATAGCCGATGAAGCGACGCCTTTTCAGTGTTTGGTGCAAGTAAAATCAACCTCACAAGGGTATTTGAAACAAAATGGTAAACTTAGAGCAAAGGTTCCTGCTGATAAAATGCAGAAGTTAATCAATAGACCATTGCCAACTTATGTGGCAGGAGTTGATCTTAAAAATGAAAGAGTATATATATGCCCTGCTTTCAATGATGCTAATGCGTATACATCCTCCATACCTATTACGCACATCCTTGATAAACAGAATGCTGTTGCTACTCAACAAACATTGAATATGCTTAAACAAGATATTATTGAATATTGGAATAATGCAAATATGAATCTTTACAAGACGAGTTTTAGAAGTAGATTATGAAAGACAATAGATGGCGTTGTATACAGATTGCTGCCACATTATTATATAGATATTGTGGGAAAATAAGGATTGAAGGGGTAAATACTTCTTTATGGGATTTGATTGTTACTGTTCTTAATCAAGACAGGTATAAATTTGCCGTAAAATTAGTTAGTTCCTCTTTTAGGAGAACAGTTGAATACAAAGAGTATCTTCAAAACCTAGAGGCAAATAAAAGTGCTTCTTCAATGCCCATAGTCTTGCTAAGTATCAACGAGAAAGAAGAAACCGCTACGATAGGATTGCTTCTAGGCTTTTTTTGGAATAAAGCTTATCTCAATGAATCTTTAGTAATGAACAAATTTAATGAGACATCATGGGCAATTTTGCAGGAAAGACTTATGGCCGTAAATAAGAACATACATCCAATCATGTCTGGTAATTATATGGTTGTTAAAGAAATATCTGTTAGAATTCGTAAAGAAGGTGACAGGTCTATTGAAGGAAAATTTGTATATCTTAGAAATCTGTCTGAAACATACAAAATGCAAGCTGTGCCAGAAAACCTTTCTTTTAAAGATAAATTTTATCGGTTGTTAAACGGAATTCCACAGCAGGAATACCCGACGGATTTCCTTGATGAAGTCATACAGAAATCCATAAACAGGCAATTCCCCGATAATAATTCACACAGTAGCTTGATGGTATTTTCGACAGAATTACGTAATGTCTTTTTGAAATACAATAGATATTCAAAGATAGATATTCCTTTAACTTTTACAATAGATGGTAATTTAGATGAATTAAATAAAATAATTGGAATTATACAACTTCCATCAATAACATTAAATTTACTTACTCTTCCTGAAAATGAATTAGCATTTAATGGTATTTCATTATTCTATGGATTAAAGGTAAGTGATATTGCTAATGAGGTAAAGATGATATTTGACTTAAAACCATCTTATCATCAAGTTAAGGAATATCTTTAATATCGTATAGCCGTGTAGTACTCAAGAAAGGAGATTGAGGAAACAGAAAAATAGCTGTATAAACAAAACTTATAGCAATGTTTCTGAGTCTCATGATTAATGAGTATATCAGTGGGGATGGTATTGATGATATAGCGATAACTAAACTTTCTGAAAAATGGAAAATAAGGTTTATTACGGGGAATATACCCTGAAACATTGGATTAAGTTGATGCTATCTGGTAATATCGTTTTGCCAGAATACCAACGTCATTTTGTTTGGCGTGAACGTGATGTAAAACGCTTATTGCAATCATTGTCCGATGGACAGTTTGTACAGCCAGTTACAATTGCATTGTATGATGATAGTACCATAAGACAGAATTTGATATTGGATGGGCAGCAGAGGCTTACTTCTTTACTTTTAGCTTATCTCGGCTATTTTCCAGACAAAAAGAAATTTGAGATGGGTGATAGCATAAAAGTAGCAAATGAAGATGATAGTGCTGTTGATGATGGGGACTCTCCATCTGAAGGCTTCCTATGGCAATATACTGATATACTAAAGTATGGCAAGGAAAAGTTTGAAATTATTAGTAACATAAATACAAGTGATAAGTATATCAGAATAACAGATGATCTGATAAATGGTCTTACTGATGAATTCTTTGAGAAAACTTATTTAGGCTTCTCTTATGTCGTACCTGAAACAAGAATTGCAACAGAAGTACAGAAAAACTTTTCGCAGCTGTTTCGAAGTATCAACTATTTTGGTAAGAAGCTGGAACCAATGGATAGCCGCAAATCATTGTATTACCAGAATCAAAAACTTACAAACTTCTTTGAGGGCAAATGCGATGATGGCTCTGATGTGATGGGTGAGTTGAGAATTATGGAGGATTTGCAGCCTGTTAAGATAGACTTTGTCAGGTATTTGGCTATTCTTTCTCAATATAGTTCTTCTAATCATGATACAGCTTGTGATGTTATGATGGGATATTCAGCATATAGCTCACGAGAAAGTTATTATGCAGACTATGTCTCATATATTCTTGGCATAGAACAGGAAGACAGAGTTGATAAGTTTGATAGATTCGATTTTGCTGCTGCATTCCCTGACGATGTTTGGAAAGAACGTTTCAATACATTGAAAACTACTATTAGTCACATGAAACTTCGCATGGGATTGAAGGATGATAGAATATTCTCCTCATGGTATGAAGCTGATTATTGGTTGTTCGGGTTAATGTACTATGTTTTGTTTGAAGGGCGTATGATTCGGGAGCAATATGTAGTAGTGAATGATAGAGGAAGGCATGTAACATTAAAGTCAGAGATAGAAGCTGCAATAGATAGGATGAGAAGTGATTCTTCTTTTCTCAAGAACTCAAATAGAGTGACATTTATACGTAAACGATTGGTTGAATCTTGTAACATTTATTCTTCTTATGTATATTAGTCAGCATTCCGATTTTATCCTTTCACCTTTAATCAAGATATTAAAGGATGGAATTGCAGCGAGTAGGGCCATCGGAGATGGTATCGATTCCTATCCCATGGGTGAATATTTGATGCAATCTTTGTTTTTGAAAATGACAGGTGCTCAAGAGCAAAAGATGAAATGTATATGTTGGGAACTGGCTACGCATGACTATGATTATAGGTATGATTTCCTCAATAGGAAAAAGTATGGTGAATGTTCAACCTATAGCAGTAAAAATGGGATATTCAATGATTTGATAGAGATAATACAAAAGATACAGCCGTCTTTTGAACCCTCTACATTAATAGATGAAGCATTTCTGAATAAGATACAGGATGATATTGAAAAATTGTATTCAACTTCAAACTTATGTATCTGGCAGAACAGGGAATATCTCTTTTTCAAGTCAAAGTTAAGAACAGTCTTAAATTTTAGACAAATTGATTATCCTGTTGGACCAGTTAAGTCCTACAATTTATTTAAATCAGCATTGAGTAAAAGGTATGAAGAGTTGGTCTATAGGCATCGAAACCGTTGTGCGCATAATACGCTATCCTATCAAGTAAACAAGCCTGATTTCTGTGTTCTTGCCTCAACGGATTTCTCCTATCAGAGTTATTTCTTTAGATTTGCTTTGATTGTGCTGATAGATGAGATATTCATGGTATTATTTAGAAGATATGTTAGTTTGCAGAATTGATTCTAGAAAAATGGCAATAGTACTGGATGAATCAAAGCGAGTAAATGGTAAGTTGAATCAGCTGAAGGATTATTTGATAGAGTTTTTTTCATTTACCGGAGGTTGAGGATGATACAATTTGGGAGAATGATAGAAATGAGTTTTTAAAATCAATAGATAATAAAAGTAAATGTCAAATCAAACATCAGATAATAATAAACGAATAGCGAAGAATACGCTTCTTCTTTATGTTCGTATGCTTTTCATGATGGTTATCGGCTTATATACCAGCCGTGTCATTTTGGATAAGCTGGGAGAAGTAGATTTTGGTATATATAATGTAGTCGGTGGATTTGTTACCATGTTTTCCATTATTAGTGGTGCCATGACTTCCGCAACTCAGAGGTTTTTATCTTTTGAGATAGGAAAAGGAAAAGAGGGGAATGTTAAGGGGATATTCAGTACAATGATTTACATTCATCTCTTTCTGGCATTGTTAGTCCTTATCGTGGGTGAAATTGTAGGTGTGTGGTTCCTTAATACACATATGAATTTTCCTGCAGATAGATATGGGGCAGCTAACTGGGTATTTCAACTTTCATTGTTAGTCTTTATATTAAATGTCATCAACGTACCATATAATGGAGCATTGGTAGCTTATGAAAAAATGTCAGCATTTGCCTATTTCAGTATCTTTGATGCTGTGTTCAAATTGGCAATCTGTTACGTCATTACTTTAACTCCATTTGATAAACTGGTGGTTTATGCAGTATTGATGGCATTCATTCAAATACTGTTGCTGTTGATGTATTTTGCCTATTGTAGGCTAAAATTTTCTGAGTGTAGGTTTACTGGAAAATATAATAAAGAGTACGGAAAGAATGTAGGCTCTTTTGTTGGTTGGAATTTGATTGGATCACTTTCAGGTATTGCAAAAGAGCAAGGTGTTAATGTCGTACTGAATATGTTTTTTGGTCCTGCTGTTAATGCTGCACGTGGTGTTGCTTATCAGGTGTTGAGTAAACTGAATGGATTTGTTTCTAATTTCCAAATGGCTCTTAATCCTCAAATTATTAAAAACTATGCTTCTGGGGAAAAAGAGAATATGTTTAAATTGGTTTTTAGAGGAGCAAAGCTATCCTATCTGTTGTTGCTAACGCTTTCGTTACCTGTTGTATTAGAAGCCCCTTTGATATTAAGTGTATGGTTAAAAGAAGTACCTGACTATACTGTGGTATTTTTGCAGATTGTGATTTTTACCGCATTGTTGAATACTTTGTCAAATCCATTAATAATTTCCATGCATGCTTCTGGTAAAGTTAGAGACTATCAAATTGTAGTAGGAGGCTTATCGTTGTTGACATTACCTATAGTATATGTTGTTTTAAAGATAGGGGCAGAACCTTATTGGGCAATGATAGTTGCTTTTATAGTAGAGTTAGCTTGCCATTTTGCTAGATTATATATGTTGGTAAGAAGTATACAATTTCCTATGGTTAGATTTTTGAAGGATGTAACTTTGCGTGTTTATCTCATAACGGCTTTGTCAGTTTTACTGCCATTAATAGCATATAATCTGATTGACATTGTGTTACTCCGTTTCTTGACTGTATGTATTCTTTCTGTCATTTCAACTCTTGGATTGGGATACTATCTAGGTTTTAATAAGGCTGATAGGATGACAATCCGGACAAAGGTTGTGAATATTGTAAAAAATAAAAGATTAAAGCGATGAATAAAAATATATCTAGTGTCCACGATTGTTATGGTTGCGGTGTTTGCGCTACAGCGTGTGGACGAAAGATAATTGAGATTGGTCTAAATGCGGAAGGCTTCTATGAGCCTCATATCACTGACCCAAACAAATGTACTAATTGTGGTATTTGTACAGAAGTATGTGCCTATCTCCATGAAGATTTGTCATTGCAGAACCAGAATATCCATCCTTATGCAGCATGGAGTAAAGATCATTTGGTAAGAAGAAAATGTTCATCAGGTGGTGCTGGTTTTGAAATAGGAAAATATCTCCTTGGACTAGGTTATAAGGTTTGCGGTGTACGTTACGATGCCGATAAGAACAGAGCTGAGCATTATATTGCAACAAATGTAGAAGAATTGATTCCTAGTGCAGGTAGTAAATATATTCAAAGCTATACTGTTGACGGATTTAAAGCTATCAATCGTAAGGAAAAGTATCTTGTTACTGGTTCCCCTTGCCAAATAGATTCTTTCCGTCGATACATTCGAAAATTCCGTTGTGAAGACAACTTTGTACTGCTTGATTTCTTCTGTCATGGTGTTCCTTCCATGTTGGTATGGAAAAAATATACAGAATGGGCTGAGAAGCAAGTGGGCAAGATTACTTATGCTTCGTGGCGTAACAAATGGACGGGCTGGCATGACTCTTGGGCAATGGGAATTGATGGTAAGGAACATGGCGAGAAGATAAATTGGCATGATTCTTACGATATGTTAATAAGGGGAAAAAAAAGTTATATAGAAAGCCGGTTGTCACAAGGTGATATGTTCTATCAGCTTTTCCTTGGTGACTGTTGTCTAGGAAAACAATGCTATGACCATTGTAAGTATAAGTATAACCATTCTTCTGCTGATATACGTATCGGTGACTTATGGGGAAAGACTTATAATGATGATGAAGATGGTGTTAGTGGAGCTGTTGCTTTTACCCAAAAAGGAAATGAGATATTGAAGCAATGTAACTGTGAATTAGTAGAGCATTCTTTTGATGTTGTTGCGGAGGGTCAGATGAAGACTTGTCCGCAAAGAATTGGAGCATATAATAAGATAATAGAAACATTGAAAAATGATTCTAAGAATATTCAAGATGCGTGCCATATATTGGCAGCTTATAGAAAACAACAGCGACAGTTAGAACGTATAAAGCATCCTGTAAGAAGTTTTAAGAACATTATTAAGAAGATAGTAAAATGAAGATAAAGACAATCACTTGTCATCATGTTTATAATTATGGTGCGAGTTTGCAAGCTTATGCTTTGCAGCATTATTTGGAAACTTTGGGGCATGAGGTTGAAATCATAGACTTTAATCCTTGGTTCCATTGTGATAGATATAATCCTTTCTGGATGCCTAAGAATGCTATTGGAAGGGCTGCAAGTATTATCAAGAAGTTTCCTTTACTGCGATATCTTTGGTGTCCATATAAAGCTTATAGAGGTGGTATGTTTAATACGTGGGGGCGTAAGGCTGCGTTCGATGCATTTGAAAAAAAATATTATCATTTGACGCCAATTAAGTATTTTTCTTCAGAGGAATTAAAGCAGAATCCACCTATGGCAGATGCTTATATCGCTGGAAGTGATCAGATTTGGAATACTTTTAGTAATAATGGCAAAGAGCCTGGGTATTATCTTGATTTTTGCAACGATCAAACTAAACGTTTTTCCTATGCGGCAAGTTTAGCAACGAATAGTATAAATGATGAATGTAAGGACTTTATAAAAGAAAAACTGGCAAAGTTTTCATCTATATCTGTCAGAGAAAAAACTGGCGCAAGTTTGTTGGCTGATTTGGGGATAAGTAATGTTTCTGTTGTACTTGATCCTGTATTCTTGTTGGATAAAAGTGAGTGGAAACAATTATCTTTAAAAGGTAATCTCTATGGATTATCCCATGAAAGTTATGTTCTTGTATATGATTTCTTAGGGAATGATGATAACATGATTTCTTTTGTAAAAGTCTATGCTAAAGAAAAATCATTGAAAATTGTTTCAATTAACGATTTTTCTGAAAGAGATTATGCTGACATAAATATTAATAATGCTGGTCCTTTAGAATTTTTATCTTTGATAGATAATGCTGCTTGTGTAGTAGCAAGTTCATTTCATGCCACTGCATTCTCTGTAATATTAGAAAAGGAGTTTTATACCTTTAATCTTAAAGGACACAACAATTCTTCTCGCATGTTGGATTTTCTTTCGACAATTGGGTTGCAAGATAGAATGAATTCGGAAGATATTATAGACAATCCCATAGATTGGAAAAAGATTTCTTCAAATTTGCTTTTAAAATTAAAACAAAGCAAGGAATTTTTAAATCAAATAAGGTAATGGAGCGTGTACATTATTATAGTGATTATGAAAGATACGATTATTCGCAATTATGTAAATTCTGATAAAACCAACCTCAATTATGTTCGCTTGGTGCTTGTTGCAAAGCGTAGTCCTGAATTCCCTCTTCATCCTTTGACTATCAAGGACGCAAGAAAGAACAGATATTGAATAAGGCTATTCTCGAATTGGGAAGCATACATCTGACAAGTTATGGCGTGGCTCTCACTGAAGAGAAGCATTTGCATAACTATTTACAGATTTTCGTGTTGTTCATTTTGTTATTATTAAAAATCTCTGAAGATCTTGACATGAAAAGGTATTTGGAGAAATATGGATTAGAGAAATAAATTTGAAAATAAAAAAAGTTATAGTTTAAATTTGTCAATTTTTTAAAAGCTTATTCTTATGGATTATCCTTATATATTGAATTATTTTATATTGCTTATATTAGCATATCTCTATTGGAAGAAGCCCGACCCAAAGTTAGTTAAGTGGGCTTTCTTTTTAGAGTTTGTATTTATAGCCTTTAGAGCTCCAGTTGTTGGAGCTGATACATGGAATTATGTGAGGTATTTGGATGGTGAACGTAATTTTTATAATTATGATCCACGCCCATTGGAAGCTGGTTTTGTAATTTACAGGCAAGTATTGTTGGCTTTGCATCCTAACCGCTTTGTGGTTATGCTTGTTAATAGCTTTTTATCGTGTTATCCACTTTACTTAATAATAAAAAGATACTCTAATAATGTACCTCTTACATTAGCAATGTTGTCTATTTTTGATTTTTATTACGTATATTTTTGTGGCCTCCGACAAATATTAGGCTTCGCCATTCTTTTGATGGGTTTGATCTATGTATTGGATGAAAAAAAGAAAAAGTGGTTAGTTTTCGTTTTATGTGCTGCTTTAGGATATAGTTTTCATACTACGATTGTTGTTTATGCCGCTATATTCCTTGCTGCTTATTTCTTGCGCTTTAAGAGTAGAACAATCCTTATATCAAGCGTAGTCATTAGTGCTGTATTTGGTATAGTTTTGCAATCATTCAATATTATGGATGCATTTAATTTTTTCTTAAGCATGAATGTTGAAGCTACAGAAAGAATTGAAAATTATATGCAAGATAATAGTGATGTAGATGAAATTACTTCTATATTCATAAGCCTAAGACCAACGATTATTGCAGTTTTTATATATGCTTTAATGGATAAAGAAAAACTGAATCATTGGTTTTCTGTTATTTATGCTCTAGGTATCATTATAGGTAATTTGTTTATATCAGTGCCGATGATTGGGCGTTTGACGGGTTGTTTCACAATATTTGGTGTAGTTGCATTCTCATGGATATTAGGAAAAGATTATTTGGCTTCTTTCAAAAAAAGAAAAGTAACAAATTTAGCGTTAGTGTTTTTTTTACTTTATTTTTCGCAAATGCTTGTTAAAAGTAATATAGACTCTGCTATAGACTTGACATCATCAGCTCGAATGCACCCATATCAATTTATTTGGGAGGATTATAGTAATCATCCTTCTATTAAATACTTTAAATAAATATATACAATGAAAGTACTTTGGTTTGAAATATCTACTCCTTCACGATATCTTCATACAGGTCAGGTGACTTTAGGTTGGCAAGATGCCTTGGAGAATATCGTTGCAACTTGTAAGGACATCGAACTTTATATTGCCTTTGAAAGTCAAGTACCTGCAGAAGTTAAGGTTATTGACGGTGTTACTTATATTCCGATGATTACCCATTATTCTTTTTGGGAGAATAAGATAGGAAAACATACCTGGGCAATTAATGAGCGGAAGGTGATTGAGCAAGGAAGAAAAGTAATAGATCAATTTAAGCCTGATGTGATTCACGTATTCGGAAATGAGTGGCCTTTTGGGCTGTTATCTCAATATACTAATGTTCCTTTGGTTGTTCATATTCAGGGTAGTATTATTCCTTATGATAATGCACTTTATCCGCCTAAATATAATGGATATACTATGGTGAAAGCTGCAGGTCTGAACTTGCGTAAAGATTGGCATCGTTTTATGGGATTCAATAAGGCTAAATCTCGCCTTGAGATGGAACGTCGAATTTGGAAAACAGTTCACCATTTTATGGGTAGAACATATTGGGATAAAGCTTTGGTTAATATGCTCACAAAAAACGCTACATATCATCATGTAGAAGAGGCTTTACGTCCTGATTTCCTGCATTCCCAGAAATTATGGAAAGTTCCGCCTGCTAATGCAAAATTAAGATTGTTAACTACCGGGTGCTCCTCTTTTTGGAAAGGAGTTGATGTGATGCTTAAGACAGCTCATGTATTGAAAGAGGCTGGAGTTGATTTCGAATGGCATGTAGCCGGCAGCTTGGGTGAGGAGCTAAAGCAAATAGTAGAGTCTAAAGAGAAGTTGAAGTATGCAGAGAATAACATTCTGTTTCTAGGCTTCTGTTCGCCAGAGAGATTAATTGACGAAATGTGTCAATCTACCATATATGTTCATACTGCGTATATAGAGAATAGTCCAAATTCCATTTGTGAAGCGCAGATGATTGGTATGCCTATCATATCTACGATGGTAGGAGGTATTGCTACTTTAGTTCGAAATGGTGTTGAAGGCGATTTGCTTCCTGCTAATGATCCTTGGCAGCTTGCTAATGCTATTGTGGAATTGGCAAAAGATCAAAGTAGAATGAAATCTTATTCAGAGCATTCTCGTCAGCATGCATTAGAGAGACATAATCCTGATCATATTCTTGAGCAGTTGTTAGTATGCTATGAGGACTTAATCAGAAAATGATATAGTAGATAAAAATTATTATAGTTGATAATATTTTAATATTAGTTATAAATATGAAAGCAAGAGTAATTGCAATTTATCTCCCACAATATCATCCAATTCCGGAGAATGATAAAGTTTGGGGCAAAGGGTTTACTGAGTGGACAAATGTAGCACAGGCTAAATCGCTTTTTAAGGGTCATTATCAACCAAGAGTGCCTGCCGATTTTGGTTTTTATGATCTTAGAATGCCTGAAATTCGAGAAATGCAAGCGGAGTATGCACGCAAGGCAGGAATAGAGGGATTTGCTTATTATCAGTATTATTTTGGAGATAATAAGAAGCTGCTTCAAAGACCTTTTGAGGAGGTGTTGAAATCAGGAAAGCCTGATTTTCCATTTTGTCTTTATTGGGCAAATCATAGTTGGCAGACTAAATCATGGGATAGATTGGAAAGAGGTGATACTATGATTATGGAACAACGATATGATGGCGAAAAGCAGTGTATAGAACATTTTAATTATAATTTGCCAGCATTTAAAGATAAGCGTTATATAACGGTAAATGGGAAACCTTTGTTTTTAATTTGGAATCCCAATGAAAATCCTGAGTATATCAAACTCTTGATTAAGGTTTGGCAAAAATTAGCAAAGGAAAATGGTCTTGCAGGTATCCATTTTGTTACTCGCCTAGGTAAAGAAAATACAAAGCAGGATTTGTTGGGTTTAGGTTTTGATGCAGTTTATCAAACAAGAGAAGAAATTGCTATTAATGGCGCAGAAGAATGGACGTTTTGGCATAGACTTCGTGACCGTTTGATAAAAAAATATGGTTTAATAGTTGGATTCAATAAGGCTAACTTTGGGAAGAATTACAAACTTTTAGTTACAGATGAAGTTAAGGATGCTGATGTTTATCCACAGTTGTGCTCTGGATATGATCGAAGTCCTAGAGCAGGTAAGAAAGCGCAGATATTCTATAATTTTACTCCATCTACTTGGAGATTGCATATAAAAGATGTCCTTTCTTATATTAGCCATAAGAACTTTGAAAATAATATTGTTATTTTAAAGTCGTGGAATGAATGGGGTGAAAGTAATTATGTAGAGCCTGATATTAAATATGGCAATGCGATGCTTGATGTGTTGGGTGAAGAAATTTTAGATAAATAAGAATTATGTTTTTTTTAAAGAAGATTTATAGAAAGTTCACTAACTGGCGTTGGGAGATAGGATTTGTAGATAATTCTTTCGCTGGTTTGGTTGACGGAGAACCTTTAAAGGTTCATTGGGTAGAGTTACCTTTTAGAGATAGATGGTTTGCTGATCCATATATCTTGGATTATAATGAAGAGGAAATCATAGTTCTTGGTGAGGAATATTCTGATGAATTGCTTCGTGGTAGAATCGCTAAGCTTGTTGTTGATAGAAAGACCTACAAGTTAAAGTCGTGGAAAATCATACTTGATCTACCTACTCATCTTAGTTTTCCACGTGTGGTTAGAAAGAATGGAGAAATCTTTATCCATCCAGAAAATAGCCAGAGTGGCTGTCACACGTTGTATCGTTATGATAGCAAGAAAGACACTTTGGTGGATGGTAAGGTCATTGCAGATTCTCCTCTGACCGACTCTGTGATGTTGAACTATAAAGGACATGACTTGTTGTTTTCAACTTTCATTCCGGATTCGAATGGTAATACTCTTTCTATTTACGAGCGTAAAGGAGACAATTTAAAATATAATAAGGTAGATGAGGTTACCTTTGATAGTAGAATAGCTAGAATGGCTGGCGATTTTTTTGAAGTCAATGGTAAGCTATATCGACCTGCGCAGGATTGTAATAAAGAATATGGAAATGCTGTGATTATTCAGGAAGCATCTTGTGACTCAAACGGTAAATGGCATTTTAAATCTGTTAGAAGAATGACAAGTCCACATCCGATTTTGAAGAGAGGTTTTCATACTCTAAACCATTATAATGACTTGATTGTTATAGATGTTAAAGGCTATCGTTATCCGAAGATTGGTAAAATGCTAGAATCAATAAGAAATATATTTTAATTAGATTGCTATGAAGATTTTACAATTAACATATTCTCTGACTTCTGGTGGAGGTGAGCGATTTGTTGTTGACTTATCTAATGAGCTGAGTAAGAATAATGAGGTTATATTAGTTCAAATTCTATCAAATAATAATAAATTGAACGCTCATTATCTGCCTGATGTATCAAAGCGAATTAAATATGTAAATTTAGAAAGTAGCAAGGGATTATCTCTTGAGGTTCTGTGGAAAGTATATAGAACGATAGTTAAGTATAAGCCAGACGTTGTACATGCACATTGTTCCCTTTTGGCTTTAGCTTTAGCTGCTATAATATATACTAAGGCTAAATACTTCCATACATTACATAGTTTGGCTCATCGTTGTTTGGATAAAAAATGGTTGAAACCAGTTTTTAAATATTTGTATAAGAATAAGGTACAACCGGTGACGATTTCCAAAATATGTCAAAAATCGTATGAGGACTTATATCACTTAGAAAATGGAGCCTTGGTTAATAATGGAAGATCCCCTATTGAGACGACGAGCGAAGCTGGACATGTTAAAGCTGAAATAGATTCCTTTAAATTTCACTCTGACGATAAGGTGTTTCTGCATGTTGCACGTGTACATCCTGTTAAGAATCAAGGATTGCTATTTGAAACATTCGATAGATTAATTTCTGAAGGTGAGCACGTTCTTCTTGTTGTAATAGGAAAGGGATATGATAAGGAACCATTTGCAAAATATAGTACACATCAAGGAATCCATCTTTTGGGTGAAAAGCAAAATGTTGGTGACTATTTGGCTGCTTCTGACTATTTTATTATGTCTTCTAAGATGGAAGGACTTCCTATTTCCTTGTTGGAGGCTATGTCTATGGGAGTAATTCCTGTTTCTACTCCTGCTGGTGGAGTATGCGATGTGATTAGAAATGGAGAAAATGGCTATTTATCAGCTTCGCATACAGAGGATGATTATTATCATACGGTAATGGATGCCATAACTAATGTAGGAAATGTCTCCTCTAAAGAAATTCAAGATGAGTATAAAGCAGAATATTCAATGGTAGCTTGTGCTCGTAAGTATTTTGAATTGTACAGACGTTATTTTAATAAATAAAATCACTGCTGTCCCGTTTAGAAATCATCGGGCCTGAAAAGGCTAGGATATAGCCAATCCTCCGTCTCTTCTGTTGGAACAGCTTTGTTAAACAATTCATTTAAAGGAGTCTTGTCCGTAAGGAATAGAC
>OJKP01000170.1_pt1 | contig 52501 bp, 47 predicted proteins | sample 1596521 | NCBI WGS metagenome assembly OJKP01 (sample SAMEA4350130, study PRJEB24818) | metagenome | biome: human; feature: gut; material: faeces | place: Denmark | collected 2013-09
TTACTCTATAGATGCTACAGAGTTGCTGGCAGATTTCATCGAAAGTAATCCTGTTGCCCATACGCTACGTAATATGTATATTTATAAACAAGCAAGTTGATATTTATTCACTTGCGAAACTTCAGTACATTATTGAAGAGTGATGCAAACTTTTCTCGTTGGATTAAATGCTTCAAACAGAAGGATTACAAACGTTACAAAATATTCCAGATAATTCAGCATCCAACAATTACTATATATAAATAGCTGTGACTGAAATAGTTTGCAAAGATGAATATCTGTCATGCTAAGTTAGAGTGTGGCTTTTGTATCATTTAAAACTGGGACTTCGACCAATCCGGAAGAAGCCCCAGTTTTTTTATTTCTTCTTCAAACAAAAAAATGATATAGCTGTTGTTAACCTTTTGCTATATCTTGGTATTTGCTCATGTAAACATTAAAAATAAAAAACATGAGCAGTTACAGTTACACTTACCTTAAGGAATATCTCCCAGTTAGATATTCTGCAACACTCGAACAGAAGAGTGATCGTCAAATTGTCTACGACTTTAAGAATGGTTATTGCAGCCTTTCTGTAAAGAATGCACTCGTAGACAGAATTAGAGATATCCGGCAATGTTTTAATGGTTTTAATTGGCGCATCTGTTTTATCCCTGCTTCTACACACGCAAAGACCATCGCTCGGTATAAATCGTTGGCTGATTTTCTTCAGAAAGAAACAAACATACCTTGCGGTATCTCAACAATTGAGACTATTCATGATGAAGTATCTGGATATATGGGGGTAAAAAAAGTAAATCCAGCAGATAACTTCAGAATCAATAGCAGTGATGTTTCAAACATGAACATAATTCTTATTGACGACGTAATTACGCGCGGAACGACTTTCGTTCGTACAGCTGGCAAATTGGTAGCTAATGGTGCAAAGCAAGTCGTTGGGCTATTCCTTGCTAAAACGATAAATCCAGACAGGGTTTCATGTTCTGCATAAAATTTTGGGGTCGTTATGTTAACCTTCTTTCTATATCTGGTATAAATAAACAATAAAAATTTAAATCAATGAAGAGTATTTATAACATTACAGAATATCTTCCGGTAAGATACGATGCTACTCTCAAGCAGCAGCAAGACAGAGAAATGTGTTTCAACTTTAAGGATGGAATTCTTAGCACCACGGTTAAGGATGCTTTCTTAAAAATGGTTGGCGAAATCACAAAAGGTGAAAAGACAGGATGGACAATCTGTTTTATACCGGCTTCAACAAGTGATAAAACGAAACGACGTTTTTCAAAACTTGCGACCGTGTTTAGTGAAGTAGGCTACTCAGTAAAGGAAAATGCTATCTTCAACAAGTATGACACGGAAGCAGGACATATAAGCGGAAAATCAAGCAATCCGATATCTGCGTTTGGATTTGATAAGAATGCAGTAGAGGGTAAGAAGGTGATTCTGATTGATGATATCATTACTCGTGGTACAACCTTCAAAATGACGGCAGACAAGCTTGAAGAACTCGGAGCATCAAGCGTGATAGGTCTTTTCTTGGCAAAAACAATATGCCCTGCGTGGTCTACACGCACGACATTCTTTGGTAATGATTACGAGCCAGGCTTTGACGATTACGAGCCTGAAGAAACATACGACAATTATAACGGCTCATATGCGCAAGACGTAGAAGGTTGGAGCGATCAGGACATCGATGACGTTTTTGATGGAGATCCTGAGGCATATTGGAATATCGACTAACATATAAATTATAAGTATCACATTTAAAATAAAAGAAAATGGCACTAAATACAGAATTACTGATTACCCTTCAGCAATTGAAAGGCTTCGGCAACAAGACAATCTTAGAATTGTCTAAGGTCTTAACGGCTAAAACAATTGATGACCTTTGTGAAGAATGGCATTCTTTAAAGGGCAAAAAGTATGCAAAAGTAACAGAGTTAGACCTTCGTGGAGCGAACAAAGTTGCTTGTCGTATTATCGAAGCATCGGAATTTGAGGGGATAGGTATAATCTCTTATTTTGAAGATTTTTTTCCTGAGATTTTGAGAACATGTATGGATGAAGATGGTAAGTTAAATCCTCCAATTATTCTTTACTATCGTGGTGATATCAAGGCTCTTAATAAACCAGGCATTGCCGTAATTGGTACCAGAGAGCCAACGCCTATGGGAACAAAAGCAGGAATCTTCTTTGCTGGCGAATTAGCTAAGAATGGTTTCAATATCGTGTCAGGGCTTGCTGTTGGCTGTGATACGACTGGTCACGAAGGAGCCTTGTCGGTTGGTGGTACAACTACAGCATTCTTAGCCAACAGCCTTGCTTGGAACGACATATATCCACAAACAAATGTTGAGCTTGCTCATAGAATTGTAGAAAACGGAGGCTTGCTTCTCTCTGAATATCCGCTTGGTTACAAGGGAGGAAAATACGCATTCATATCAAGAGACAGACTTCAAGCAGGACTTTCATATGCAACATTGGTCGTGCAGACTGGAGAAAAAGGAGGTACGATGCATGCTGTAAATGCTACGTTAGCTTCGAATAAACCATTATATGCTATAAAATACAATCATGATGCGGAACTTCATCATCCCAAAGTGCAAGGAAACATAAAGCTTCTGAATGAAGAAAAGGCTATGCCTTTCAATACACAAAACATATTAGGAACCATGGTATATCTGAAGAAGTTTGTTGAAACCTATAATAAGCGGCTGTTGGGCAAAGGCAAAAATGGACTGTTTGACTAAAAAGAGTGATTGATATGAAGAATGTTATCTTTGATCTTGACTTAACATTGGTTGATACAACATGTCTGGAAGATGCTCGTCATACGAGAAACTGGGGTGAAGCTTATAGGCTTATCCCACAAACAAACTTGTACGAAGGGGTTGGGGCTGTATTGGATATTATTAGAAAGAACAATATAAATGTTGCAATAGTCAGTACATCACCACGTCCTTACGTTGAGAAAATAGTAAACTATTTTAAAATTCCGGCAAAATGGATTGTCAGTTATCATGATGCAAAGCCAATAAAACCTCATCCGGCACAAATGCTTATGGCTTTACAGTTGATGGGGGGATCAGCAAAAGACACGATAAGCTTCGGTGATAGGGCGATTGATATTGTTGCTTCAAATGCTGCCGGCATTGAGAGTGTTGCATGTCTGTGGGGAACAAAAGAACGAAAATCTCTGCTCTCGTCATCTTACAATCATGTCATTATAAACCCACAAGAGATACTCACATTAATCAGATAAGTATGACAAATACAAAAATACCTGGAGTTAGCTTCTCTTTAAAAAGAGCTATAGGTGTGACTAAATTAAAACGATTGTTCACGCAAAAGACAGGAATTCCTACGACAAAGGTAGGTATGGAGCGTAAAATTGGAGGAATGATTATAAATGCTATCTTTAAAAAATAATCATGGGGTGAGAGCTGAAAGGGTTGCTTCGGTTCTCACCATGACGTTATTTCTCCATAAAGGAAATCTATGCATTTATTGACAAATATTAAAAAAGATACTTGTTGTATGTCATTCTTTATTTAATTCTTTTATGTCTTAACTGGAAACTGATTTATACAGAGACGTAAAAGGATCATTGATATTGCATAAAGAAAAATATACGAAAGGTTAGAGTGTGTTTGTTAACCTTTTCAGAGTTTGGGTATTTACTGATGTTAAACATAAAAAGAATGATTATGAATACAACAGTAAAAAGCATTTTAAATGGTTGGAAAAACTCTATTGAGAAGTATAACAAACTCGATACTTGGAAAATTGGAGAACAACTTTCTATCTTAGGAAGATACTTGCGCAACAATGACGATTCTAAGGATATTGTACGACAAGTACGTTTTATTCGTGATTGCGTTATCAGCCCCAATCTTAACGTGAATCAACTCCTTTACATGATAAACAAAGTAGTGGCTATGGCTGAAGCATCAATGAAATCTGTTTGTCTTTCCCTGAAAAAGATTAATGGTAGAATTAAACTGCAAGGACAGGGAGAACGTTTTAAGGGAGAAACTATGCGTCTGTTTGATGAGCGCATAAGATTCAAAGGTAATATGCTTTTGAGAAATTTCGATATTGAAACTGAAACTCCAAGGGATTCTCGTAAAGTTCGTAGAATAGTGGAAAAGCGTATGTGTCAGGCTTATCATCGCAGAAATAAAAGAATTGATTATGATGACTCTCAACGAAGACACGAACATTACTGGATGAAAAGAGCCACTTCTTTCCAACTTTACAATATAGGGCAAATGGAAAATGTAGGTTCTGTGTGTAGGGGTAATTCAACACATTGGAAAAAAGAATATGATGAACAAACGGGGAAAATCGTTTTTAAGAAGAAGATGGTATATTCGTCTGAAGAGGAAGCTAATGAGGCTGTAAAGGAATGGCAGAGAACGAAGACTCATGACAAACGTGAAATAACGGCATATAAATGTGCTATATGTAAGAAATGGCATATTGGTCATAAATCGAAAATGGAAGAATATTCAGACAATGAAAACTATGTACAAAAAGCAGGATAAAGGAAGGCAATAGTACAATAAAATAGTCTTGGTAGGTGACTGACACAATAGGAAATTTGTATTACCTTTGCAGAATATAAAAGATGTAAGCTATGGAGAAACAAACAAGATATAGCGAACTACTCTCTCAGATTGAAGTATTCGCCAATGCGGATGATAATGCAATAAGTGTGCTGGCGAATTGTGCAGCTGTGATGAAGATGTTGTTCCCGAAGGAATACTTCTGGGTCGGCTTCTATATTGTAGACGGCGGTGAACTGATACTCGGTCCGTTTCAGGGCACACCGGCATGTACACGCATCAAGTTCGGACGCGGAGTATGTGGCACGGCATGGAAGGAGCAGCGCTCACTTGTTATAGAGGATGTCGAGAAATTCCCTGGTCATATAGCCTGCTCGTCGCTCTCCCGATCGGAGATTGTCGTTCCGTTGAAGCACAATGGAGTGGTGGTTGGCGAAATAGACATCGACAGTACCCAGCTCTCCACCTTCGACAATGAGGACAGAATATATCTTGAGCATGCGGCAGAGATGATTGCGCCTTATATGGCGAAGCTCGCCAAACCTTTATGAATTTATAGTGTGCGTGGGTATGGCAAGAATGCCATACCCTCCTATAATGCGGCATAAGTATGGCGAGAAAGTTCTGTTTTATATAGATCTTAGGGTTTAATAGTGCAAAAATGTAAGTTTGTAGTTAAAAAGTTGCGTGATTGTTTGGTGGTTTCAAAACTAATACGTACCTTTGCAACCGCTTACAGAGCAATACGGGTAAGTCTTGCACGGCCAGCTCCCTTCGAACCCTCCAGGACGGGAACGTAGCAAAGGTAGTTGGTTGTAGCGGCGCGATGTAAGTAGCTTGCCCACCCGCCTCTTTAGCTCAGTTGGCCAGAGCACGTGATTTGTAATCTCGGGGTCGTTGGTTCGAATCCGACAAGAGGCTCAAAATGATGACGAGACAAGACTTTAAGTTTTGTCTCGTTTTTTTGTATTTGCATATCTGAGCTACAATGGTTAAGCCTCGGATGCTATACAATCGTGAAACCCGATGCGGCAGAGGTTATAGCTTCCGCTGCGTTTTAAAATAGAAAGATTATGGAAAAGATTGATGTTACGACACTCAACGATAATGTGTTCACAACTATTGGTAAGGAGTGGATGCTCGTTGCTGCAGGCAACGAAGAGAAGTTTAATATGATGACAGCCTCTTGGGGTTGCCTCGGCTGGTTGTGGAACCGTCCGGTGGCTATTGTGTACATCCGTCCGGAGCGTTATACACACGAGTTCATAGAGGCTAACGACACAATGAGCCTTGTTTTCCTCGGCAACTCGGAGGAGGCACGCAAGGCGTATGCGTTCTGCGGTGCTAAGTCGGGCAGAGACTTCGATAAGGCGAAGGAGGCCCATCTCACACCCGTTGCAACCGAGAACGGCTGCGTAACATTCGACGAAGCACGCCTCACACTCACCTGTCGCAAGCTGTACAAAACGCAGATTCGTCCGGAGGAGATGCTCGACAAGTCGATAGAGCAGTGGTACGGCGAGAAGGGCGGCTTGCACGACGTGTATGTGGTGGAGATTCTTGACGCTTACAAAAAGTAATGCGCTAATAAGCAAAACCATTCTATATACATAATATATTATATCGTACAGGTCAATTAACATTCAAACCGAACTTTGATGACAGAGAAAATAGATAAGTATAAGGTTCAGGCGGCTTTGGTGCGCTCGTTCTTCGATGCCTTCTCGCATGGCGTGATAGAGAGTCAGGTGGAAGACCGGAATGAGAAGACGACACCGCAGTCGGTTAAGAAGCTGATGTTGGAGCATTATGAGCACATCGCGCCCGCTTTCTTCGACACCATGTTCTTCCCGTTGGCAGCCATGAACTACAAGTACGAGGACATTGCTGCACTGGCTCGCGAAGCGCAGCAGCGTGGCGACGACATGATGGCACTTGTGCGCACGGCGTGTGGTGACGAGGCGTACTATAACGCTATGGTTGAGGAGTACAAACGCAACTTCTCGATGCTGCTTGCTGGCAAATATCTCTCAAATGCCGACCATCTTGAGGCTTATGTGCGCAAGGCGAAGGAGGAAACGGAAGCATCGGTAGACTCCGACCGCGCCATCGAGCTGACCGTGCGTGTCGTGATGTTCGCATACGTTCGCGGTCTGCGTCAGACGGGGAAGGGTGCATGTTTTGATCGGTCGGCGCACTTGAGACAAGTGCACCTCCTACGTGGGGCTACGCTCTTCCGTCTGATGCTCGATGCGATGAACATCCTGCTGCTCGACGAAGCTGTCGACTTTGCTGACGCGGAGGCAGCCGACCTTGCTTCGCTCTTTTTGAAGGTTTGTCAGACGCAGCATAACTTCACGGTTATGACCGACGAGATGGATCGTACATACTCTGAATTAATGAAGGAATAATAACATATACTATGACACAGATTCCGGTTTTGCTGCTCACAGGTTATCTGGGCAGCGGTAAGACAACATTATTAAATCGCATTCTTTCCAACGAGAAAGGAATTAAGTTTGCCGTTATCGTGAACGATATCGGCGAGGTGAACATCGATGCCGACCTTATTCAGCAGGGTGGAGTAGTGAACAAGCAGGACGACAGTTTGGTGGCTCTGCAGAACGGCTGTATCTGCTGCACGCTGAAGATGGACCTTATCGACCAGTTGCGCGACATTGTGAATATGAAGCGCTTCGACTATATCGTCATCGAAGCGAGTGGTATCTGCGAACCAGCACCAATCGCACAGACTATCAGTTCGATGGCGACACTCGGTCCGCAGTACATCACCAACGGCATTCCGCGTCTTGACAGCATCGTGACCGTGGTGGACGCGCTGCGCATGAGAGACGAGTTCAACAACGGCGACGCTCTGACACGTGACGGACTCGAAGACGAAGACCTCGAAAACCTCGTAATACAGCAGATAGAGTTCTGCAACACTATACTTCTGAACAAGGCTGCGGAGGTGAGTGCTGAGGATTTGCGCAAGCTCACCGAGATAATCCGCGCCATTCAGCCTAAGGCAGAAATCATTCCGTGCAACTACGGCGACGTAGATTTGGAGCGTCTGCTCAACACCGGTCGTTTCAACTTCAACGAGGTGGCGACATCGGCTGCATGGATCAACGAGCTTGAGAACCATCACGGCGATGAGGAGGATGACGACGCCGATGAGGAGGAAGAGCATGAGCACCATCATCACGACCATGATCACGACGATGAGCATGAGCACCATCATCACGACCACGATCATGACCATGATGAGCATGAACATCATCACGACCACGACTGCCATTGCGGACATCATCACCACCACGATCATGACCATGAAGGCGGCGAAGTGGAGGAGTACGGCATCGGCACGTTCGTATATTATCGCAGAAAGCCGTTCGACATGAACTTCTTCGACAACTTCGTGGCGCGTCTGTTCCCGAAGAACGTCATTCGCTGCAAGGGATTGTGCTGGTTCAAGGAAGAGCCTGACATGTGCTATCTCTTTGAGCAGGCAGGCAAGCAGATGGAGCTGAAAAACGCCGGACAGTGGTACGCCACAATGCCGAAGGACGAACTGCAGCAGATGCTCGAACGCGAAGAAGGACTGCGCAGAGACTGGGACGAGAAGTACGGCGACCGTATGCAGAAACTCGTGTTTATCGGTCAGAAACTCGACAAGAAGGCTATAAAAGAACAGCTCGACATGTGCCTTACAGATGTAGAGCTGTAAAAAGACTTACGGAATTATAACATAAAGCAAGAGGGTATGGCTGAATAGCCATACCCTCTTTATCTTTATATTTTAGTCTGCGTGGGTATGGCAGGGATGCCATACCCTCCTATATTAGAGATGCTTCATGATGTCGAGCAGATGATCCCAAACCATCTGAACGGTCGGGATGTGCAGACGCTCGTCAGGAGTATGCACGTCGCGCAGCGTAGGACCGAACGAAACCATGTCGAGGTTCGGGTAGCGCTCAGAGAACAGACCGCACTCCAAGCCGGCGTGGATACCCTTTACGATAGGCTCCTTGCCGAAGAGCTTCTTGTACGATTCAACAGCCACCTTGGTGAGCTTGCTGTTCGGGTTCATCTTCCAAGCTGGATAGCCATCGCTCATCTTCACTTCAGCACCAGCCAATTCGAAGGCTGCCTTCACGGTGTTAGTCTCATTCTCGAGGTTGCTCATGACGTTAGAACGCTGTGAGGCAACTATGTTTATTTCGTTCTCTGCGGTCTGCACGCTTGCTACGTTGTTGGATGTCTCAACCATGTATGCGAGTGCTTCGTCCTGACACATAGCGAACACGCCGTTGTCAACAGCCTGCATGCAGAGGATGAAGCGGCGGCTTGCATCCTTCGGCAGTACGCTCTCAGCGTCGGTGCTACCGAGGTTGAACTCCATAACCGGCTCGGTTACGTGGAACTCCTCTTCGATGTTAGCTGTGAACACGTTCCAGTCGGCACGTACTGTCTCCTTCTCGCTTGTCGGAACTGCGAACACGATGCTACCGTCGCGTGGGATAGCGTTGTGCAGTTTGCCCGAGTTGAACTGAGCGAGGCGAAGATCCATCTTCTCCTGCTCCTTGTAGAGGAAGCGAGCGAGAATCTTGATGGCGTTAGCGCGTTTCTTGTTGATGTCGTCGCCAGAGTGTCCGCCCTTCAGTCCCTTTACAGAAGCTGTGAGGAAGAACATACCCTCCGGAGCAGCCTCACGCTCGAATGTGAAGCGAGCCGATGTTGTCTTGCCGCCGGCGCAAGAGATGAAAATCTGTCCTTCGTCCTCAGAGTCGAGGTTGATGAGCATATCGCCCTTCATAAAGCCTGCCTTCATGCCCATGGCACCGGTGAGGCTTGTCTCCTCGTCGCGTGTGAATACGCACTCCAGCGGTCCGTGCTCGATGTCGTCGCTGTCGAGGATAGCCAGTTCGATAGCGCAACCGATGCCGTCGTCAGCACCGAGTGTTGTGCCCTTAGCGTTGAGCCATTCGCCGTCGACGTAAGTCTGGATGGGGTCGGTGAAGAAGTTGAAGTCTACGTCTACGAGTTTGTCGCAAACCATGTCCATATGACTCTGCAGGATGAGTGTAGGCGCGTTCTCGTGACCCTTTGTGGCCGGCTTGCGGATTACTACGTTGCCCGTCTCGTCGGTCTCGGTCTCGAAGCCGTGGCTCTTGCCGAACTCCTGAAGATACTCTATCATGCGCTCCTCGTGCTTTGAAGGGCGCGGAATCTCGTTGATTTTAGCAAACTGCTCGAACACGCGAGCAGGTTTTAATTCGCAATTGCTCATTTTCCTTAATTTTTTTATGATGATGTTATAATAATCTGAATTTTCGATAAATTATTTTGCCATGCCACCGAATTGACGTACCTTTGTAGCGATATGTAATGGTGGGGCTATCTTTTGCAAAGATAGTGTAAAAGGAAGACACCACAAAATATCTTCACTTATTTTAAATATAGGTAGACATCTATTTTAGTCAAAACAGATACAAATATGATAAAACTAATGCTTATCAGCCTCGCTGTAGTGGCAGTAGCCTTCGCCTTGTTGTCGATAAAGGTTCTGCTGAAGCGCAACGGCAAGTTCTCTTCGCAACACGTACACGACAACCCGGGCTTGCGCAAGCAAGGCATTCACTGCGTGATGGATCAGGATCGCGAGGCTCGCGAACGCAACGGTGCCTACTAAATCAGCCTGTAATATATAATGTATATACGACAGGCGTATAAAACGATAAAATTAAAAACAGAATAAAGATGAACAAGAAAAACATTTTCGGCGCACTTGCACTCGCAACTGTTGCCGCTTTCGCAATGACTTCTTGCGACAAGTCGAAGTGTCAGGTTGACGAGAAGAAGGTAGAGGGCAAGCAGGCTGTGCCTTCAGACGTTAAGATTGCGTATGTAGAGGTAGACAGCATCATGTCGCAGTACAAGTTCTGCAAGGACTACTCGCTCATTCTGCAGAAGAAGGGTCAGAACATCCAGAACACACTCGCGCAGAAGCAGCGTACTCTTGAACAGGCTTACATGAACTTCCAGCAGAAGATTCAGCAGAACGCCTACACACGCGAGCAGGCTGAGCAGATACAGATGTCGCTGCAGAAGCAGAATAGCGACCTTCAGGCTCTTAACCAGCGCTTGAGTGGTGAATTCCAGGTGGAGACAGAGAACTACAACAACGCCCTGCGCGACTCTATCCAGCACTTCCTTGCTGTTTACAACAAGGATAAGAAGTTTGGCTTGATTCTGAGCAAGGCAGGCGACAACCTCCTCTATGCCGACAAGGCTTACGACATCACCAACGAGGTTATCGCTGGATTGAACAAGGCTTACAAGCCGGCTGCTCCTGCAAAGGAGGTGAAGGCAGAGGCAAAGAAAAAGTAATAGTACAGACGAATACATAGTTTAATGGGAGGTGCTGTTCTTTCCGCTCAGCTTTGGTGCTCGACGGAACAAGAACAGCACCTCCTTTTTGTGTTCGCACACCACTGCTATACTGATGACAAATTCATGGTGTGAGTCTCCGTTTTACAACAAAATGACAAAATAACTACAAAAAAACGTGTCAAATATTTCTTTGTATTAAAATATTTATTACATTTGCAATCGTATAACATACGTTTAGTATAGTTAATACATCTTTAGTTAGTGACGAAAGTATGTAAACATAAATATATTAACTTTTAAAATTTGTAGTTATGAGAAAGACGTTACTAAACACAATGGGGCTTCTTCTTGCGTTGTTTGGCGCAACGAATGCTTCTGCCCAGAGCACAGTAGAACTGCCTTACTCTATCTCGTTCAATTCTACTAATGACGTTTGGACCAATATTGATGCCAGCGGAAATTCTGGTACACCATGGTTCTTCAACGCCGATTGGGGTAGTGATGGTTTTTGCCCTCCAGGTTCGTGGACGGCTATACCAAGCTATTGCATGAAGACGAGTGTAAGTGGAGCAAATGCCTATTATGTTTCTCCGGCTTTCGACCTTAAGAAAGACAAGACATATACCGTAAAGGTAAATACAGGTAGAATGTATTTTACGAAAGCCCAGCTCTCTTTGGAATACGGCAAATCGGCAACCGATGCGTCTGCTTTTACCCCGGTTAGCGATATTCAGATGCCCGAAACAAGCGTGCAGTACGATAACTCATACGATGTTAATGTGGCTGAAGACGGTGCTTACTACTTTGCATTTCATGGAGTAGGCACGTTCGCTTCTTCTTCTAACGAATATGTTTATGCTTTCAGTTTCGATATCGCAGAGAAGACAGGCGGCGAGACTCCTGACCCAGTTGACCCACCAGCTGTAGACCAAGACGGCACACTGCCTTACGATATGACATTCGACTCGGCTGAGAAGTTCGCCACATGGACAACTCTGGACAACAGCGATACTCCGGGCGTGACATGGGCTTACACCGCATCCGACTTTGCTGGCAAACCTGCTGCTCATATGGGCGTAGACACTAAGTCTGGAACTTGCGATTGGCTCGTCTCTCCGAGGTTCGAGCTGAAGGAAGGCAAGTCGTACACCATCACCATGGATGCTGCTTCGGGCGAAGGTAATACGATGGACCTCATGCTCGACTACTTCGTAGGTGGCAAGGAGATAGGTAAGCAGCTATCTATCGACTACATCGGTTCTAAACTTCCAGCTAAAGTTGGCGAGAGCGGTGAGGTGAAGAACAAGTGGATACTCAATGTTACCAAAGACGACGTATATCAGATCGCGTTCCGTGCTCTCGGTCATACACCTAACACCACAACTGATGCTATCAGCATCTACTCTGTACAGATTGTGGAAAATGCAGAAGGTGAGTCTGATGCTCCTGCAGCATTGCCTTACGCTACTTCGTTCGCTGAAGAAAAAGGTGCAGAAGGTTGGACAGCAATGGACCGCAGTGGCAACGTAAGTTCTACATGGAGCTGGAATTCATGGGGCTATCAGGAGTACGGTTCCGACTGGAATCCGGTAGGCGACCAGCATCCTTGCGTTGGCTTCAGCAGCGACTGGGGCACTAATGCCAACGATTATTGGATTTCTCCACTATTTAAGCTTGAGCCAGGCAAGACATACGTAGCGAAGGCTCACACAGCAGTGAACCGCACCTGTCTTGAGACTGGCACAACATCGTTCACGATGAAGCTCGGTACGAACAAGAAGGTACAGGGCTCGTTCGATAAGACCCTCGGCTCAATCGAGCTTAACACCGTGTACGACCGCGATCCAAGCACGTTCGAGTTCACTGTAGAAAAGGCTGGCAACTACTATGTGGCGTTCCACATCAGCGATGCAACTGGTGAAAATGCTTACGGCTATATCTTCGACTTCAGTCTTGCTGAGAAGGGCAGTGGCGAACCAGAGGTGCCGGTGGCTACAGAGGCTGCAACAGGCTTCGCAGCAGCTGAACTTACTGCAGAGAAGAGTGTAGAGCTGACATGGACTAACCCGACTAAGGATGTCGACGGCAAGGATCTGCCGGCTGACGCATTGCTCACCGTGAAGGTTTACGAGGGCGAGGAGCTTCTCGCTACACAGGACGCTCAGGCTCCGGGCAGCAAAGGCACATACACTAAGGAATACACAGCCGACACATTCGCAGGCGAGCACGCTTACAAGGTGGTTGTGGTTTATAAGGACAAGGAGTCGGAGGCAGCTACAGCAACGCTCACAGTGGTGGTTGACGCTATCAACGGCGTGGTTGTTCCGACTGATGCAAAGGTTTCGGTTCACACTCTCGGTGGAGCAGCGGTTGGCAACAACCTCTCAACACTCGGCAAGGGCACATACATCGTGACCATGAAGAGAGCCGACGGCACTATGAAGACCGTGAAGGTTACTAAGTAACTGAATTCTCATAATTAATTGGGCCGCTCTGCATACCATTATGGGATGTGGGGCGGTTTTTTTGTTGCTTTTGGGCGAAAAAGAATATACGGTGGGTAGCAAATATTAAGTAATGATTAATATTTCTTTGCAAAAAGATTTGGTATATGTGAAAAATGCTGTATATTTGCAAATGTTATACCACTTAAAAACAATAACCTAAAAAAATTATAGCTATGGAAGAAAAACTTCAGTTCGTGCCTTCTTTGAAGGACGCATTCGCCATCGGCGTTAAAAATCTTGTGCCGATTGTTCTCTCTGTGTTGCTTTGGCTCGTAACCGTATGGATTCCGTACGTTAATGTGGGCACTACGATAGCTTTGGCTACGTTGCCGGTGAAGCTTAGCAAGGGCGAGATGATTAGTCCGATGTTCATCTTCGAGTCGAAATATCGTCATTGTATGGGTGAGTATTTCATCCTTCAGGCTGTCATCATCTCTGCCGTATACATATCCATCCTGTTCATGATTATTCCGGCAATAGTACTTTCGCTCAGTTGGATGCTTGCTGTTTATCTTCTTGTAGGTAAGGGCATGAATTGGGCTTTGTGTCTTTCTGAGAGCAACCGTTTGATGATGGGCTATAAGCTGAAGGTGTTCTTCCTGAAGTTTGTTGTAGCCTTTGTGCTGTTCTTTGTCTATTATATTCTCTTCCAGATACTTAGTGACGCATCAGGCTTGTTAGTATTCATTTCGCTTGTTTGTCTCCTTGTAAGCGTTTGCATAATGCTTTCGGTCGATGCAGTTATCTATCGAGAGTTGGTGCTCAGTGAGGATAAGGTTGAGGAAGCTAAGCCAGAAGAAGCTCTTTAACGAGTGAATTGCAATGCAATAGGCATCGGTTCGCGTTCGGAATCTGATCGGTTCGCGTTCGGAATCTGATTGGATTGCGTTCGGAATCTGATTGGGTTGCGTTCGGAATCTGATTTGGTTGCGTTCGGAATCTGATTGGGTTGCGTTCGGTGTCCGATGGCAAAACATTCATAAATCCACTGCCGAGAGGCAGGTATTCTTTAGAAGAATAAAGATTAAAGCATAAGAAAAGGCTGACTCTTGCTGCGGTTTTGCAGCTTAAGAGTCAGCCTTTTTTAGTAGCGGGTGTGTCAAAACTATAGAATTGTGATGAATGGCTAACTGTAGGAGACTACGGCATTCTTGCCGTAGTCATTGCAAACAGTTGTATTTCAGTTACTAATGGCTACGGCAGGAATGCCGTAGCCTCCTACGATTAGAACCGTTTGCTATTCAATTTGCCAAATATTTTAGTTTTGACACACCCTCCGCAAGTAATAGTGTTGCTAAGTATTAACTATCCAGCTTGATGCTGCGGAGGCCAGAAACCTCCGCTACGTAGTGAATTAGAAGTCTACGACCGTGATGCCGGCTCCGCCGAACTGCACGTGCTCATCCTTGCATTGCGTCACGTTTGGCACCGATTGCAGATACTGGCGTATGAGCTGTCTGAGTATGCCGTTGCCCTTGCCGTGGAGGATGCGCACGCGCGACATACCCACGAGTATAGCGTCGTCGATGAAGTGCTGCACAGCGTTTAATGCTTCGTCGCCACGCATTCCGCGCACGTCGAGATCCTGATGGAAGTTGAGCTTGTGCGAGTCGATGGTCTGACGCGTCTCGCGGCTGATGCCGAACGTTGGCGGTAGCGTCGACTCCGGTGTCTTCGTGGTGTGCTCCAGGCGCGATGTCTTCACCTTTGTGCGCACGTCGCCGAACACTACTGTTGCCTCTTTGCCCTCTACCGACTCCACACGACCCACCGTCGTCAGTCCGCGCATACGCACCGTGTCGCCAGCCTTGAAGGTCTGCAGGGGTGAAGTGGTGGGGTTTGTTGGTGCACTTGAGACAAGTGCACCTCCTGAGAGCAGTTGAGATGTTGAGGTGGCTGGGTTCGCAGCGTTCTCCTTCTTCTCCTTCTTGCGCTTCTCGCGTCGCTCCTTGCGCTCCATTATCTGGCGCATCTTCTTCTCGATGAGGTCGTCAGCCGACTTGGTGTCTATCTCGTTCACGTCCTCCTTGAACGCCTTCAGCTCCTCGCGCAGACGTTTCGTCTCCTCCTTCTCCGCCTGACACTCACGTATCTCGCGGATAGTGTTCTCGATGTTGCGGTTGCTCTCCTTCAGCAGTTCCTGCGCCTGCTCCTTCGCTTGGCGCAGGATTTCCTTGCGCTTGCGGTCGAGCTCGCGAATCTCCTCTTCGTATTTCGCGATAGTCTTTTCCAAGTCCTTCTCGCGCTGATGTACGTTCTGTCGCTTGTTCTCCCAGTAACGCTTGTCGCGTACAATGTCCTGCAAGTATTTGTCGCTCTGTATGTAGTCGGAGCCCACGATGTCGCTCGCCTCGCGTATCACTTCGTCCGGAATGCCCGTCTTGCGTGCAATCTCAATGGCGAACGATGAGCCGGGCTGACCGATGGCGAGCTGGAAGAGCGGCCGCATCTCGTGGCGGTCGTAGAGCATGGCACCGTTGGCAATGCCGTCGTGCGAGTCGGCGTAGTGCTTCAGGTTCTGGTAGTGGGTGGTTATCACGCCCCACGCGTGCTTCTTTACAAACTGGTTGAGCACCGCCTCAGCCATTGCGCCGCCAATCTGCGGCTCGGTGCCCGTGCCGAACTCGTCGATGAGTAGCAGTGTGTGCTCGCCCGACTGGCGCATCATGTTCTTCATGTTCAACAAGTGCGACGAGTAGGTAGAGAGGTCGTTCTCAATGCTCTGCTCGTCACCGATGTCAATCATTATGTCGCTGAAGATGCCTACCTTCGAACGCTCGCTCACGGGGATAGACAGGCCGCACTGCAGCATATACTGCAGCAGACCCACCGTCTTCAGACAGACCGACTTGCCACCGGCGTTCGGACCCGAGATAATCAGGATGTGGCGGTCGCGTGTCAGCATGATGTCGAGTGGCACGATAGGTTTCTCCTGCTTCTTCAGCGCGAGCCACAAGAGCGGATGCTTCGCCGTAATCCAGTCGACAACAGGTTTTGCGTTCACCTCCGGCTCGATGCCGCCCGTGAGCTGTGCGAACTCGGCACGTGCACGTATGAAGTCCACCTCGGCAAGCATACGATAGGCGTTCACGATGTCGTCCACGTGCGGACGCACCAGCTTCGTGAACTCCGTGAGTATTACGATTATCTCGCGTCGCTCGTCGGCTTCCAGCTCGCGTATGCGGTTGTTCGCTTCAACTACTTCCGTCGGTTCCACGAATACCGTCTTGCCCGTCGACGACTCGTCGTGTACGATGCCCTTAATACGTCGCTTCATGGCAGGAGCGATAGGCACAACGAGACGACCGTCGCGCAGAGTCGGCGTAACGTCCTTGTCTACGAGACCCTCGCTCTGCGCGGCGTGCAATATGCTATATAATGTACGCGATACACTGCCCTCCGCCTTGCGCAGCTGCGAGCGAATCTCGGCGAGACGAGACGATGCCGTGTCCTTTATCTTGCCGTATTTGTCGAGAATTTGGTCAATGCGGCGTATAAGGTCGGGGAAGGTGAGCACGCCCTCTGTAAGGTCGTGCAGAGTAGGGTAGTCGAAGTTGCCGTCGTCATCGCTGCGGTTGAGGAAGCGCACGATGCCAGCCACCGTCTCGAGCGAGCGGCGCAGGTCGAATATCTCGTTCTCCTCAAGGTGCGTGCCCTCGATGCGTATGCGCTTTATCGACTCGCGCATGTCGAAGAAGAACTGCAGTGGGAAATCGTCCGTCTCCTCCTGCATACGGCGGAACTCGCGCGTCTGTTTCAACGCCGTGTTGATGCGCTCCGCGTTGTCCGTGAAGCCCATAGCGTCCACCTTGTCCTTGCCCAACTGACTCAGACAGTAGCCCTTCAACAGCGAGCGTATCTCGCTGAACTGTATCTTGTTTTCAAAGTTGCTTGGATAAATCATAAGTGCAAAGTTACTGCAAACCGAAGACAATACAAAATATGCTTGCATATTTTTATTGTTGAGGTGCAGCGTAACTTATTTAAAGTTACTGCAAATAGAAGACACTTCAAAACAAGCAAGCTTGTTTTTGTGCTTTTAAGAGGTGATGTTATAGCTTTAGTAACGTTCAAAGGAGCTGAAATCAATGATTTTTCGCTGTTCGACGAAAAAAGTAAGCCGAAAATTTGGAGGTATAAACTAAAAAGCGTAACTTTGCACCCGCTAATAAAGCAAAGTGAAAAAGTAATTCACTGCGATTGCAAGGCTACATCTATCGCATTTCCTTTATTGGAGAGATGGCAGAGTGGTCGAATGCACCGGTCTTGAAAACCGGCGTACTGAGAGGTACCGGGGGTTCGAATCCCTCTCTCTCCGCAATGTAGTGACGCTTTCAAGTGATTACTTTTCACTGCGAGCACCGCAATCTCAAACACCCTATGGAGAGATGGCAGAGTGGTCGAATGCACCGGTCTTGAAAACCGGCGTACTGAGAGGTACCGGGGGTTCGAATCCCTCTCTCTCCGCAATAAATGTTGGAAATCAGCAAATTACAAAACAAACACCCAATTTTACACCCAATAATGTAAAATTGGGTGTTTTTGTATTATTTAAGAAAACTGCCGAGCGACTATGCATTGATCAGTGATTCTTTCCATTTACAATTACCTTATGAAGTCATGAAACAAAATCATACACAACACCATGCCGCTACACTCCGATGCGAGCTGAGCCTCAACGAAAGGTAGCATGAACATGACGATAATTGTGGCGCATAGCCAATAGATATAGTTCTTATTTTCGAATTTCATTATCCATCTATTTGCAAATCAAGATTTATAATTTCGCTTGATTTCGTCAATCGACTTGCCGCCGATACCAAAGTTCTCATCCGGCAATTCCTTAATGGTTACGGTGAAGAACTGCGCCGGAATATGGATTATTTCGGCGGCTGTCGCTGTCAGCCGCTCAATAAGTTCTTTCTTTTGTTCGGCGGTCAATGCTCCGCTTTCAACTGATATGTATGGCATTGTAAAAGTGTTTTGGCATTACAAAACGTCTATTCGATTGGAAGATTGTGTTGCTTCAAGAAACTAAGTTTGTCCCAGTAGCCCCTCTGATATACAATAAGATTGTTTTTGATATGGAAGAAGCCGCAACCACGCAACCCCAATGGGTCTTTCCATTCCAATATAGCCCATTCTCCATCTTCAAAAATATTTTCAACAATACAAACCATTTTAGCCGTTGCGAACTCCCCGGCAAACATCCGGCGTATGGCTTCTTTTCCAGCCACGGGAGCGTTCGCCACCTGATGGTTTACGGCATCGTCCGCATATAGCGCGGCGATTCCCTCCACGTCGGACGCGTTGAAACAATCAATCCATTTCTCCAGTACTTCTTTCGGTGTCATTTGATGTTACATTTTTATAATGTCAAAACCATCTCAAATTGTTTACCGGCGAGGCAAACACCTTTGGACGCGAGAAATGCGTCCAAAGAAGGAGTTGGAGATTCGACATTGATTACTTTTACTATTTCAGATTCAGTCATCTCAATCATTTGTTTTAGCAAGGAAGATGCGACGCCTTTTCTGCGGAAAGTCGGATCAACAGCTATCTGGGTAATGTCACCGGACTTTGGAGAGAAAACACAGTATCCTGACAAAACAGAATCAACCATAGCTCCCAACGTCACCAAATCATCACCTGCTCTCTTAATAGATTCAATGTCATTCTGCCAGGATGGGGTAAAATCATGGAATGATTGGGCTGACAAAATATCTTCAGACTTCAGCGCGACGATGGAGCATTTGGCAGGTTTGTCAGATAGATGGTTAACAACCAGTTGCTTCTTTTGAGTGAAGAAATTAAATTCTCGTAAAATCTCGAAACCGAGACTTTCATATATTTTTAACGCTCTTTTATTATGTTGAAGCACCTCAAGCAAATAATTCTCTATACCGGCATTTTTCAGGAATGGCATAGAGTGCGTAAATATTCTTTTGGCAAGTCCTTGCCCTCTGAACTCTTTTCTTGTACCTGTTCCCGTATCGTATGCAGTAAGTTTGCCATTATAGTATTTACCAATACCATTAAACGTGAACGCCACGATATTGTCATCATAGAATGCACCGAATGATAAAGCCGGATTGAAGCCTCGCCGTTTCAGCATTGACTTCAATTCTGTCTTATCCACGCTGATTTCGTAATCCGAGAAAGCTGACTTGAAAGCCGTATATATTTGCTCGAATGAAATGCCTTCGAGGTTTTTTATTTCAATCATGGGTTACTTGCTATCGGATTCGTTACCATTAATTTAATTTGAACAGGATTGAAGCCATGTTCTGACCGAGATTGCGCATATTGGCAATTCCTTCATTATCTTTAAGAACATCGCCAATTTCTCGCCCATAAACCATGTTCCAGTATGTGGAACCAGCAACTATCATCTCCTTGTTTAAGAAAAAATGATTCATTGTATCGACCGCCGTCATACCTCCGGCACGACGAACGGCGGCAACTGCCACGCCCAGTTTGTGTTTCAATATTCCCGGATTGACAGCAGCGACAACGCCACCTCTGTCCAACAATGCTTTCATTCGAGAGGAAACATCTGCTGAATAAACCGGCGAACCGAGAATTATCCCGTCAGCTCCAACTATTTTGCTAAATACCTCGGCAAAACCGTCTTTGCGGAATACACAATTACCTTTACCTTTACAGGCAAAACAAGCACGGCATGGCTCTATATCGACATCGGCCAATTGGATAAACTCGGTTTCAATACCTCTCTTATTCAGTTCCTCAAATATCGTGCGGATTATGATAGCTGTATTACCATCTTTCCGTGAGCTGCCGTTAATTCCAATTACTTTCATAGTCCTTTGTATTGTTCCATTTCAATGCAATTCCAAGTTTCGCCCAAGCAAGAATAGCTTTCTGTTGTTGGAACAATCACGCGCCTGAATCCGGCAGACTTATAGCAATGGATGGCTGACGGATTATTTTCAAAGACACCGAGTGATACTTTCGTAGCACCAAGCGTCTCAAAAGCATATTTGACTGCCATTGAAACAAGAGTTTTACCAAAACCTTGACCACGTTTTGAATCATCGACAATGACGAATCCCAAGCGTTGTTCCGATGAATCATCTGCCGGAGTGCGCAGGGTGATATATCCCACAATGTTATTGCCATTCAACATTGTCAGGGCGCGTTGACTTTGTCCGTCAATATACCGCTCGTGATAGATATTCATATCTTCTGGTGTGACCGGGTAACACTCATATCTGTCAGCGCACCATTGGCGCATAAGATATTCGTTTTTTAGCCAAGTAGTAATTACATTGGCATCTGTGGGCTGATATGGTCTAAGACTAAGGCGCATCATTATAGAATTGTTTTCAACTCTTCATTGCAAAACATTGTCGGGGTAAATTCCACAATCTGATAGTTGGCAATGTCGTTGATGTGGAACGGATCTTCGGAAATAATAGCATCAACCGCTTCACGGTTGTTGGCTTTTATCATTATCACGCCACCAATGCGAGGGATCTGTGGCCCAGATGTTATGAAATCTCCGATGGCATAATGTTTGGCGAGATATTCACGGTGCGCACTCAGATAGTTATCAACCTCGCTCAACGGCTTTTTGTATGTGAGAATTGCAATAAACATAACGAGTCTATTTTTCCAGCGTTTAAGGTGAGGGAAGAATTGACGCATCATGTCTTTAGCCTGTTCCTGTGTCAAGTTCTGTCCTGACTGTTTGTTTATCTCATCAGTGAATTGGGCGCAGTGGTCAATCATCTGCTCCATAGTCATATCCTGCGCAAACTTGCCATCTTTGTAGCAGTAGATGCAATAATCTTCATTGAGTGTGCCATCGGTATTCGTACCGAGGATTTCGTTTGTTAGCGGCATTCCGCAGCTTTGACAGAATTTTTGTTCCATATCGTTTTCCTTTTCGCCCATCAGTCCAACAGGGTAGGTTATTAAATACAAAAGCGTGGACTACCTATGTCAATCTAACTTGACGGCCCTGAGAAAGCCTATGATGCAGATACAACGATAGCAGCCCACGCTATATGCGTGAGAACCACTATGCTATCTCTTGCATCAAATTTGAAAGGCTCTCAGGTTTTCAAGTTACAAGATGAGCATAACGCTTCTTTTTCTTATGTCTTGGAAAGAGTTGCCCCTATCCGAATGCAAAATTAGTTATTTTATTGATGTTTTGCATTATATAGAGTGGAATTATAGCTTGAATCCTCTACTTTTTCTTGGCTCTTCCGCTGATTGTCGTAAACCTTGCCGGAGTTTCTCCCATTGCTCTTTGAACCATTCGCCTATCGGTTGCCTGTTTATTGTAAGCACCAATTTATTATTATCAACCGAACTTTTCTCAATCTTGAAAATATCGTTCTTTATGTCAAACTTTCGTCTATGCTCTTCGGAATAGATTTTCCCATTGCATCTGATTGCTTCTTTTTTTGTCAAAAGATTGTTTACCATATCTTTGGTAAATCCGATGGCATAGCAGAATTTTTCCATTCTCAACATCTCTTTGAGTAAAGGGAACCAGTTGAACGCTTTTTCAAGAATGGTGTTCAATCGTGATATTTCCTTGTCTTTGATTTCAAGCTCTTGATTATGTATTCCTTGTAGGTTACGAATCTGCTTGCCGTGCTGTTCCTGCATTTGTTGCATCTTGGCTTTTAATTCATCAATACCCTTGTCACGCTTGGCAATTTCATGACGTAAATTCTCATTAGTTTGTTCCAAATCTTTCAATTTTCCGCTTCCGAAAAGAGAACCGACACCGCTTGCTATGGCTGTGGCTGCATCGGTAGCTGCGCTTTTGAGTTTGTCGGTGCGTATTTCCGATTTTACCTGTTTGAGTTCTTGCTCAGCAAGAGTTACCTGCTGCTTCTTGTGCCTTTGGGTTTCCTCTATACGTTGCAGTTCGGCTTTCTGTTTCTTTATGATGAAATCGTTACGTTCCAGATGTTCCTTGCCTGTTTCGGTTTTAGATTGTCCTCGTTCCATCAGGAGAATGTCAGAAGCCAAACTTTGCATTTCGGTCATATCCTCGTCATTGAGTTTACAGCTTTTTCCTGTATCGTGGTTCATCCAATCGAAAACGATATGAGCGTGATAATTCGGCTTGAACCACTTTCCATCAATTTGGAAACTCTCTCTGTCTTCAGCTTCGGGTTGTCCGCTCAGCCAATGTCCTTCATCTTTGTGCAGGAAGATTTGCAGCGGAGTAATACCCCAGCGTTGTTTGCACTCCTCGCCAAATTTATGCACATCTGCCAATGTGGTGTCCGCTCTGATGAGCAACACCCCCTCACGGATAGGTGAACACCCTGCCACCTTGATGATTTTTCCGTTCTTGCCTTTGCGTTCACGTTCTTTCTCCTGCATGGCACGTCCGGTCTTTTCCTTGACCATCCGTTTGATGTTGTCGTAATGTGTCCGCAATTCGGTAGTGCCGAAGTCAGGATTTACCCACTGCTCGTTATTGGTGGAAAGTTTGGAAACGACATAGATTCTGGACTCTCCGATGTTGCGTATGTACTCGGCAGTCCTTCGGTTGTGTGCCTCGCTCGATGCGATGTTGCAAGGCTTGATATGTATGCTTGATTTTGTTGCCATAGTTTTTTTGTTTACATTAGATTACTTTGTTCGCTTCCGCAGTGGGGTTCTTAGGGGTGCAACCCATAAGCGGTGATTGCAAAGAGAGGGTCACTCTTTGCTCGGGGTTCTCAGGGGTGAACGCCCTGAGTGGGTTATTAGGGCAAAGCCCTAATCCCCTCGGGAGAGCCCACAACTACGAAAGCGGAGCGTGTAGTTATAGTGGGCTATAACCGAAAACCGTTCTTCTTTTTCGGTGGCTGGGTGTGCGTCTCTCTTACGGACTGGACTTGCCTGTTTCTTTCAGCCTGTTTCTGTAAGTATTCGTTCAAGTCCTTGCATCCGCTGTAGGTTTGCGAAGCGTCACGGATGTATAAATCCCTGCCGTATTCCATACGAATTTGCCGGAGTGCTTCCATCCCTGCACGGTCATTGTCAAAGAAACAATGTATGCGCTCGTAGCTACCCAACGGATAGAGAGCCTTGCTCACATTCGATACAGAGTTCAATACCATATAATCTTGTCTGTCCAGTTCGGGAAATTTCGGGCAATTTTCCAATCTCAAAGTAAGAAATGAAAGATAGTCCATAAATCCCTCGAACACATAACACGTTTCCCTCGCTTTTCCCGCCTGTCTGATGTGGGAGATTTCCTTAGGGGCAATACAGCCCTTGAAATAACGGTTGCGAATCTCATAGCCGCCCGATATGTTTGGAAAGGCAATGGCGAAATACCGTTTGCCGTTGTTGGTGAAATGAGCTTCGCGGCATTCTCTTTTCGCCAGTTCCGTGTTTATTCCCCTTTCCTGCAAATATGAGAGTAGGGCAGGCGAAGAAAGCGGTACAATCTCCAGTTGTTGAAAACGTGGCTCGGAAGATGACTGCTTGCCAAAAGAGAAAGAATCAGGACGGATATGTGGTGTCTGTTCCGCTATGCGTTCCAATATATAAGGTATATGGTCGGTAGCATATAAGTGTGACGCCAGTTCGATGGTGCCGCCGCCTTTGCCGAGTGCAAAATCATACCATTGGTTACGCTCGATATTTACCTTGAACGAGGCTTCAGTTTCTTCCCTTAACGGTGATTTATACCATAGGTTGATACCCTGTTGTTTGACGGGAGAATATCCCAAACTGTGCAGATAATCTGCTATCCTGATTTGCTTGGCTGTCTGTATATCCATAAGATAATTGTTTGAGTAGTTGGTGAATTGATTTATTTTTCTTTTCGCCCGTACCATTTTAAGAAGTACGGTCTATATAACCACTTCACTAAATTGTCGTATATATAGAATACGGCAATAAAGTGAAGCGGTTTATCCATTCCTTGCATCACTTCGCTTTATCCTTAATATATAGACCCACAGAATGAAGTGAAGCGATTGCAGGTAACGGGTTAATAGTGGAAGTCGGGCATGAATGTGTATTTTCTGCCGTTCTCTTGCACTATCATCCGTTTGTTGCGAAGCATGGTGATGAGCGGTACTGCCTTTTGATGGTTCAGTTTTACACCTATTGACGTATAGCTTTTGATTAAAGCATCTTCCAGTTCCTTGTAACCGTATTCCTCTTTCAGCCCGAAAACGGCTTCCAATGCGATGCGGTGCTGCTGTTCGGTGATATGCCTGTAAGGGTCGAACTTTTCTTCCTCGGGTCTTCCCGGTTTCTTGCTTTCTGTTTTGTAACCCTCTATGAGTTCGGGCAAGGCATTGTCGTTGATGCGAAAGGCAAAAGGCTCGAAATCCATTGCCCGGATGTGCATGGCTGAAACACTGCTTATATCCCCGTTGCTCTTGTCCTTTTCCACCAGCAATACGGTTTCCGCCTTATTGTTTAACTCCGTGCCGATATGCCCTCTCGCATTCTCATCCCCTTTGTTCTGATGCAGTATCGTATGGATGTGTATCTGCCTGTCGTCCGTCCACTGCATCAGTTTGGATATGATGCGTGTGGATTCGCCGGGGCTGTTGATGTCATATACCATGTCACGGATGCCGTCTATGATTACAAGACCAATGTCGGGCGTATTATAGATAGCCTGTTCGACAATCCTGATACGCTGTTCAGGCGTGTATTTCCTCAAAGCGAGAAATTCAAGGTTTTCGCTGTCCCTGTCATCGGGCAAGCCAGCCATCCGTAAAATGCGTTTCATGACTTTCAGGCAATGATAAGGGCTTTGCTCCGTATCAACATAAAGCACTTTCCGCTTCCCGTCGGAGAGCTCTGCCACATACCGCAACACAGTGCCATTCTTCAATGTAGCGGCTACGATAGCCGATACATTGAATGTCTTTTTACTTTTGGCTTTGCCGATGGATGCGCTGAAGTTGCCCAATGTCCCAATGACAGAACCATGCACTTTGAGGATTTCGGGTGCTTTCTCATAACTTTTCGACAGGCTCAAACGTGAGGCTTGCCAAAGGATTACGGCTTCTTCTGCCGATATGTCCTTAATCTCTTTCATATAGTCCATAGCCATACCACCCGTTATTTCCGTCCTCCGGTTTTCTTTCCTGCCAGTTCAAGGGCAAGTTCCGCATCAACGATAATCTTGCGCCCTATTTGCGTAATAGCTTTGTCTATCTTACCGCTTTTCTTTATACGGTTGGCGGTGGGCAGACTACACCCGAACAGTTTGGCAATGCCCAGTATTCCGTACACATATTTTCTTTCTGTGTCCGTAACGGGTCGTGGTTGCGTTTCCGTTTGACCGGAAGCGTGCTTGCTCAGGAATATGAACTCTTCGCCTGTCATCTGCCAGACGGGTTTTAATAATAACTCTTGAAGATTTGTCATCGTTCAATCTATTTAGCCGTTAAACAATCAGCCCTGCGCACTGGCTGTTATCTCTGTTCTCGAACGATGCAAAATTAGGTAGGGGCGTGAGTGGTAAGGATGTGGTTGGTGTAAATGGAATATCCTGTTATTTCTCTGAATATCAAATAATAAAAATACCACTCAAAAATTAATTTGAGTGGTAAAAGTGGTGATTTCGTAAAATGTCAGGACATATCACGGATTATCGGAATATTGCGTCCATTTCTTTAGCGAACTTTTGGTTACTGTCACTTGGAAAATCCGACACCGGTTCCTTGTACTTTGACTTGTAGTAGTTCTCGTCAATATCCAACTGTTTCAGGATTATATTCTTCCATTTATCCCTGTCTTGTTTGGGCAGTCTTTCACTCATCAGGAATATCAGGTAACACACCCGTATTTTTTCTCGTGCCTTGATTTTTAATTCCTTTTTACAGGAGTAGAGGTTCATGTTGGCATAAAAGTCCTGCGTTGCAATATCTTCAAACTGTTCCCCCACACAGACTTTATGAATAAGCGAAAGTAATTCTGCATCGAAATATTCGGGTTGCTCCTTTGGCGCATCCTGCTGTTTCTCTTGCTTGCTCGGTTCATCCGGCTTGTCTTTTGCTACGGGAATATATTTTGCCAATATTTCCATAAAATGAAAACTCAGTTTATAAATATCTCCGCAACAGTTCTCAATGTATTGGAAAGCTTCCTTTCTTGCCTGCCTTTCCAATTCATAAAGCCTTTCCAGTTCTTTTTTTTCCTTCTCATATTCAGCCTTGCAGCGTTCATACTCCTTTTCGGCTTGCTTTTCTTCTGCTGCCGTATGTACCCTATAGCCAATGGAATCATACCTGTTGTATGCTTCATTCAAAGGCTTGCTTAATTTTTGTGTAACCTCCAATTGTGCCTTTATATCAGCGTCATATCTGCCTGCGAAGTTGTAGCATACACGAGAAATTACCTCGTTATCAAACAATGGATGTTTTTCGTAAATCAGTATGTTTTTCTCTATTTCGGTTCTCAGGCTGTTGAGAACTAGAGTATATTGTTCCTTCGGTTTGTCAAGCACCAGTTCAAGGATGGCGGCTTCGAAAGCTTTTGTGTTATTGTATTGCTTGTAGAAGTCCGTGATGAATTTCTGCCTGTCAAAAGAGAAAGTATGGCTGATTAAAAAGTCGTTGTATATCCGATTGAGTTCACCATATTGGGGAATCATAATCTGTATTTCTCCTGCCATATACGCTTGGTTTATGGGTTCTTATCTTTATCAAGAAAGGAAGTCAGTTCTTCCTCCACTTCCTCTATACTTGGCAGAGCCGATTTTAAGTTTTCAGGTATAGCCTTGCTCAACTGGTAATCGCTGATGCCTATCGGCTGGTCGTAGCCTGTCAATGCGTATTGCGCTACAACTTCGTCTTTCCCCTTGCACAGCAACAATCCGATAGTCTTGTTGTCATTCTCTCCCCTCAGTTTGTCGTCCACCACATTGATGTAGAAGTTCAGTTGCCCTGCATACTCCGGTTTGAATGGGGTTGCTTTCAATTCCACTACGATGTATGCGTGCAGGGGGATTGAATACAGAATCAGGTCGGCAAAGAAATCGCTGTTGCCAATTTGAAAGTGTTTTTGTCGGGCAACGAAAGCAAAGCCATTTCCCATTTCCAGCAAGTAACGGGTGACGTGCTTAACCAGTTGTTCTTCTATGTCCCTTTCGTCTGCCTTTTCCTTAGTTCCAGCCAAGTCAAAGATGTATGGGTCTTTCAGAAGGTAATTGGCAAGGTCGCTTTGCGGTGCAGGAAGCGTGACTATGAAATTATTAACCTTGTTGTTGCTGATTTGTCTGCTATACAGATTGGTTTCAATTTGTATTTTAAGAACATTGCTGCTCCAGCCCATTTCTACGGACTGTTTCATGTACCAATAGCTTACACCCAATGGAAGCGAACTGTTAAGCATAATCACATGGCTCGCCCAATTGGTTTTTGCAACAGGTGATGCCATAAATACGTTTTCTATATCCTTAATTTCCATACGGTAAATGTCGGATACGGTTTTAGCAACATTATGAATTTGTGCAAGAGGTTCTTGCGTGATTGTAATTTCCTTGTTACCAGTAGATTGAATTTGCGCAAGAGGTTCTTGCGTAAATTGCGAATCGTTTAAGTAGTGTACTTCATCTTCAATTTTCTTCACACTTGGAGCTATTAGTTTTGCATCCGTTTCAATGAAATTCTGCAATACTCTCAATGGATATGTTCTTGCAAACTGACACATATAGGTAAGGTTGCGTTCCGAATAGCCTTTCTTTTCAGGGAAATTCAGCCGGATAGCCTTTGCCAACTGTTTGATGGTTTTGCTTCCCCATCCATGCAGTTGCTGATGATAAAGAATATAGTTGCCCATTTTCCAGTAGTGGAACAGCATTTGCGCATTGGCTGCGGTAATCAGCCGTACTTGCGCCTGTTGTATTTCCGAACCGACAGCATTTATAAATGCGTCAAAGTTCGTCTTTTCTATGTTATGTCCGTTGTTGCTCATCTTATGATATTTTCAGAATACAAATATACTTCAATGGTGGTAATCTATGAAACTAATTGATACTTTTATAGTTGATTAAACTTGTTCATGGCGTTTGCCCTGATGTCATCCGCTATGTCAATGTAGGGCTTCATGGCTTTGTAATCACTGTGTCCAGTCCATTTCATAACCACCGGTGCCGGAATTCCGAGTGCCAACGCATTACAGATGAAAGTCTTTCTTCCGGCATGGGTACTTAACAATGCGTATTTGGGTGTGACTTCATCTATGCGCTCATTTCCCTTGTAGTAGGTTTCCCGTACAGGTTCGTTGATTTCTGCCAGTTCACCCAGTTCTTTCAGATAATCGTTCATCTTCTGATTGCTTATGACAGGCAATGCCATGTGGTTCTCGAAATGAACATCCTTGTATTTTTCAAGAATGGCTTTGCTGTGGTCGTTCAGTTCGATTATCAGGCTGTCCGCAGTCTTGACTGTGGTGACTTCAATGTGGTCGGGTTTAATATCACTTCTTTTAAGGTTACGAACATCCGAATATCGTAAACTCGTGAAGCAGCAGAACAGAAAGACATCCCTGACACGTTCCAAATACTGTTTGTCATGCGGTATATGATAATCTTTCAGTTTGTTCAGTTCATCCCATGTCAGGAATATTACCTTTTTAGGGGTTGTTTTCAATTTGGGTTTGAATGCGTCGTATGCAATGTTCTGATGATGTCCTTTTTTGAAGCTCCAACGCAGGAACCATTTGAGAAATCCCATTTGTTTACCGATGGTGCTGTTTCTCATGTCCTTTTTGTCACGCAAGAAATTGACATACTCATTTAGCCCGAATTCGTTGAAGTATTCAAAGGTTACATCCTCCTTGAACTCTTTGATGTGATTTCTCACCGCTGCAAATTTCTCGTATGTGGATGCCGTCCAATTATTCTGGTTGCCACACTCTTTTACAAACTCATCAAACACTTCCCAAAAACTAATCGGTGCTTCTTCCTGTTGTTCTTCACTGCTCTCTTTCATCCGCAGATTGAACGCATCCTTTAGCTGTTGGGTGGTGGGCATGGTTTCCTGCACCTCAAACTCCTTGAACACGTTTTGCATTTCGGCATAGTATTTCAGCAAGTCTGCATTGATTTCGGATGCGCTTTGTTTCAGCTTGTTGGTGCATCCGTTCTTTACCCGTTGTTTGTCGGCATCCCATTTGGCTACGTCAATCCGGTAGCCTGTTGTAAACTCGATGCGTTGGCTTGCGTATATGACACGCATACGGATAGGCACGTTCTCTACGATTGGCACACCGTTCTTCTTCCGGCTCTCCAATGCAAAAATGATGTTACGTTTGATATTCATAATTGGGTGCGTTTGAAATTCTACACCCAAATATACACCCAAAAATTGAAATAGCAAAAGGCATTTAGAAAGATTTAGATTTACTCTGCATTGTAGATAATATATGATTATCAATGATTTGCAATTTTATGATATTTTCTGAAAGCGTAGGTTCGGGAGCCTCTCTCTCCGCTAGAAAGTCTTCTGAAAGAAATTTTAGGAGACTTTTTTCTTTTTACCCATTCCTTACGTTATTTTCATTATTTTTGTCTGTTGAGATTCAAAAACAGATGTCATGCCCCATAATATTAATTCTGATAGAATGTTTCTGCCTAATGCTTTGCTGCTTGGTGAGGTAGAGAAAACGCTGGCCGACGGACGGTCGGTGGCACTTAACGCTACTGGCAACAGCATGCTTCCGTTCATTATAGGGGGATATGACACGGTGTTTATCCGCCCGCAGTTTCAGGCAGGTCAGTTGCGAGTGGGGCATATTGTACTGGCGCACTTGCCCGATAGTCGTTATGTATTGCATCGTATAGTTAGTATAAGCGATACTGAGGTGGTATTGATGGGCGATGGTAATATTCACGTAACTGAGTGTTGCCAACCTACGGATATAATAGGAGTGGTAACGGAAATCATTCATAAAGGCCGTTCGGTAGATTGCAATTCACGGTGCGAGCGGCGTAAGGCGAAGATATGGGGAAAACTTCTTCCCATCCGCCGCTATTTGTTATACATATATAAAAGAGTATGGCTATAATGGTTGGAATGAGTTTAAAATCTGGTGTTAAATGGTTATGGAATACCTCGCTTGGGTATAGAGTCCCTATTTTGGCGAGTATTCTTGTTGGCACGGCTCGCATAGGTGTGTCTCTCACCTTCGTTTGGCTCTGCAAATATTTGATTGACATAGCTACTCATCAGACCGATGGTGACATAGTCACTGGCTTGGTGCTTATGACGGTGTGTATTATCTTACAGTTGCTTATGTCTTCTTTGCTCAGTCGTCTTTATACACATTCCGAAATCTGCCTTCGCAATAGATTGCGGCATAACTTGCTTGAACATATTCTTAAGAGCCGATGGAATGGGCGCGAGACTTTTCATTCGGGCGATATGCTTAACCGCATGGAAGAGGATGTGTGTACTGTTACTAATTTGCTGGCAGGTTCTATCCCTTCGGCAGGAATTACATTGTTCCAATTGGCTGGGGCGGCACTGTTTCTGTTTTATCTGGATAAGCGGATGGCTATCGTTATTTTGTTTATCATGCCGTTGGCGTTGCTGTTCAGTAAGCTTTATATGAAGCGGATGCGCCATCTTACGCGCGAGATTCGTGCCACCGATAGTAAGGTGCAGAGCCATCTGCAAGAGAATCTTCAGCATCGCACCCTGATTTCTACCTTGGAATATACTTCGATAGTTACAGATACCATGTCTACCATTCAGTTGGGACTGAAGCGTTTGGTAATGAAGCGCAACTCGTTTTCCATTTTTTCCGGATTTATGGTGCAGGCGGGTTTTGCCTTCGGCTATCTAGCAGCTTTTGCTTGGGGTATTTATGGGCTTGATGCCGGAACGGTGACATTTGGTACTCTGACGGCTTTTTTGCAGCTGGTATCTCAGGTGCAACGCCCTGTTGTAGAGTTGAGTAGGCAGATACCCTCGTTTATCAGTGCGCTGACTTCGGTAGAGAGAATAGACGAGCTTACTTCTTTGCCGTTAGAAGAGCAGGGTAGTCCTGTATTTTTGAAAGATATGGCAGGCGTTAGTCTTGAGAATGTTTCTTTTGCATATCCCGATAGCGAGCGTGAGGTGATTAAGCATTTCTCTCACAATTTTGCACCTGGCAGTCTTACCGCCGTGCTTGGCGAAACGGGTAGCGGAAAAAGTACGTTGGTGCGCCTTATGCTGGCATTGTTGCAGCCCTGCGATGGTAGCATCATTTTATCCGACGGGAACCGTTCTGTCTCGGCATCACCTCTTACCCGATGTAATTTTGTATATGTTCCGCAGGGAAATTCGTTGGTGAGCGGTTCTCTACGCGATAACCTGTCGTTGGGTAATCCTTCAGCTACCGATAGTCAGATGTGGGAGGCGTTGCATACTGCTGCGGCCGATTTTGCAAGCCAGTTGCCTCAAGGGTTAGATACCATTTGCGGTGAAATGGGTGCTGGCTTTAGTGAAGGTCAGGCTCAGCGCATAGCCATAGCTCGTGGTTTGCTTCGTCCCGGCAGCATTGTCTTGCTCGATGAGCCTACATCTTCGCTCGATGCCGATACAGAGCAGGTATTGCTTGAGCGGTTGCAGCGCTCTATTAAGGGAAAAACTCTAATTATCATTACTCATCAGGAGAAAACGGCACGGCTTTGTAATGAAGTGGTGCGCATGAGGTAAGAAAGTCGTCTCACTTCGACCGATACGAGCGTTCATACCGACCGATGTGAACGCTCACACCGACCGTTACGCATGCTCACATCGACCGATGTGAGACAACTTCAATAATATAAGCGATAGATTTTTTAGTAAAAATCACGTTTGTAGGATTACAAAAAAAAGAAGGTGCGCACATACACCTTCTTTTTATATGAGAGACGGCATCACTGCCATCTAAATGTTTTTATTCTGCTTTGGTAATTACGGCACGGCTCAAACGAGGATCGTTGTAGAACATGTTATCTACACCACCCTTATAATCTATGCGGAGCTGCTTTTCGCTAACACCGAATTCTTTAACCAGACAGTCGTATACTCTTTCTGCACGTTCCTTACTCAAGCGTTCGTTGCCCTTCTTGCTACCTGTACCAGCATCAGCATAACCTGTTACTACGTATACTGCATCCGGATCGCCCGACTTGATGATTTCTGCCATCATGCCCAAGTTAACACGTGCTTCGTTGCTCAGCGATGTCTTGTTAATCTTGAATGTTACTAAGTTAGCAGAGGCAATCTTTCTTGCGTGAGTCTGTGCTCTCTGTCTGTCACCGTCGGCAATGGCTCGTTTCAAGCGTTCGTTTTCGGCACTCATATCGTTAAGCTTCTGACGCATACCTTCCAAATCTCCGTAATCGTAACGGTAAACAGTCTTGCTGCGGTTCCAACCGCGCTGTTTAAATTTGTAGCTTAATCCAAGTGTAGCCGAGAGGTTACCTTCGCCGGAACGTCCGCCATCCTCACCGTCGAAGCGGTCGTTAACAAACATGCCGCGTACATCGAGGTTCAACGCCAACGATTTGCAGAAGTGCCAAGATGTAAGCACACCGATGTTGGCACTTACTTCTTTAGAAGATGGAGAGTCGTATACACGTGCCCATCCCAAACCTGCATACGGACTGAGGTCCCACTTGCGGTTTTCGTTATATCCGCCAAAGAGGTTCAGCACGTTGAACATAACGTCTGCATGGAGGTTACCCATTTTATATTTAGAATAACGCAGATGTTCTCCGGGTCCGTCTTTACCCGGAACATTTTCGCCTGTAGAGTGTGCCGGGGTAGAGATAACATCCTGTGTAGCACCCTTGCTCTTCAGTCCGCTGTACATGAATCTGATTCCGATGCCCGGAGTGAACCATTTACCAACAGCCACATCCAATGCCGGAGCGATACGTTTCTTCAAATCGATTTGTTTGTCGTGGTCGCCAAAGTAAACTTGTCCACCTGCGCCAAGGCTGATGAACCAGTTGTTCCAGAAACGGTTTGTTTCTACTTTGTACTTATCAGCACTGTATTCTACCTTCTCTTCCACATTGGAAGTCTGCGCAAAAATCGGGCTAATAGCCACTGCACATAAAGCAGTTAAAAAGATTTTCTTGTTCATAATTCTATCAGATATTAATAATTATTCTTTTTCCTTTTTAAAACGTGTCGACACCCCTTATTATATAATATATAATGGAGCATCGACACTGAGATGAGAGAGAATGTTTATTGTTTTTTCAATCTTACAATAAAAGTACCGTGTTTCACAACCTGTCCTGTAAGAGGGGTACTTGCGGTGAGGGTCTGTGTACTTGCGGTTAGATGATTTATCAAGTCTTTTGCTGAGTAAGCAGCGGTCTTGTCGAGAGCGTCGAAGTCGGCAATAGAGATGTTGTAAGTAGCGTTTTTGTCGCTGATGTTAACAGCTGCAATAGCTACATCACCATTGGCAAGGTCCTTTTGATAGTAATCTATGCCGTTTTCGTTCTTTATGAACTCAGCACCTTGTCCCAGTGCATCTTGGTTGATAGCAATAAGTTCGCTGTTCTTAACCAACGCAAGGTCGTGTGCCAATTCTGTAGAACTCATATCTTTTGTCATATCAAAGCCAAGTAGGATAGGCGAGCTCCACATACACCACATAGCAAACGATGTTTCAGCTTCGTCAGATGTAAGTCCGTTAGGCTGATTGTAAACACAATCGCTCGATGCTGTACCTGTACCGCGGATACCTACACAAATCATGTCGGCATCATTATAACGGTTGATACCTACATACGGCCATAGGTTACGCATCAGTCCGATGGTATTATGTACACCAATACCTCCATCATTCACATCGTTAAAATTACCAGCTGGGAAATACGTTCCCCACCATCCATCACGGTGGTCGTAAGTCATGCGCCAGCAAGTAGCACCTGTTTCCGCTCCCCATTTCCATGGGTCGTGAATACCCCATTCGCACATATATAGCATCAAGCCGCGTTCCTTAAGTGCCATACCCATCTTGGTGTAGAGCTGCTGTGCCATTTCGCGTGTATTCCAATAGCTGGTGATATCTCCTTTTTGGAAAGTACGTTTAGTTGCACCGGTAGGAGCCATATCGAGATCGAAATACCAGTCTTCTTTCAAGAAGTCGTATCCCCAGTCTTTATAGTCTTGTGCATGAAGTTCTTCATAACCGTACGATGCAAAATGCTTTTCGCAAGTCTTGGTTCCGCAGTCAGAGTAGATACCTGCTTTCAATCCATATTGATGAATCAAGTCGGACATGCGTTTCATACCGTTTACACCGTTCTTTGATGGGAACTTAGCTTCATCCGGAATTTGATGGCCGTTGTCGTTTTGGCTTTTCACCTGCCAGCAATCGTCAATACCGAAGTACTTGTAACCGGCATCGATGAGGCCCTTGTTTTTCATTCCTTCCAATTGCTTGGCCAGCATATCGTATCCAATGTTACCCTTGAATACATTCCATGTCTGCCATCCCATCATTGGGGTAGGCGATAGGAGTTCGTTGGCGGTAGCGGCAACGTGAAGTTTGATTCCTTCTTTATAGGTAGTATTTCCTACAGTGAATTCTACAGAGTAAATATAGTCTCCTGCAACTGGTGCTGTACCTTGTACCAGGCAACGATCAGCGTTCCAAGTAAGTCCTTCGGGCAGATTGTAAGCACGCTTAATACCGTCTTTAACAGGTACTACAGCATGAGCGGTCTGCGATGTGCTCTGCGGAACACGAATCTTATGCATGAACGGCTGTCCGGCAATGGCGAAAACAGTGTTGGCACATGCCAAGTGGCTTTGCAAACCGGGAACCCAATCTGCATTTTCTTCCTTTGCTTCAGGGTTAGGTACTATAGTCCACTTATCTGCAAAACGTTTTAAGTTGAGGGGTACGGTATAATATGTGTTAGCCTTGAATTCATTTATCTTAAGCGCTTCTTCGAAAGTGACGATATGACGGTCGGTCTTTATTTCCACCTTCATATTCTTGCCATAAATACCATTAACAGGAGCTACGCTCATATATCCGTGGAATGTAGAAGTTGTCAGCATAGGCTGGTCTGTCAATTCCATCGTAATGGTTGAAGCGTTAGTAGCAGGTGTAAGATTGATGGTATAGTTTGTAAGATTGCAAGTAAAATCACCGCCTAATTGTGTATCCGGAATAGTAAGCGATATGCTTTGCAGCTTTTCGCCGGCTATGTCGGTACCATCGGCGTTAATATCAAGTTTTAAGCAAGTCAAGATATATTTAAAGGTGAACTTGGAAGATGAGCCTTCTTGAGGTCTACCCACTTTCCAATCGCCTTCTAATTGACGAGTGACAGTAGAATAATGCTGTATCAGCGGAAGATTTCCTTTGATAGCCGTCGGGTTATTGCCTGCATTTTCAGTATATGGGTAATAAGCGTAAACAGGAATTTCACGGTTCTGTAAGTTACCTGCGAACGAAGTTGAGGCTGTTTCGGTATTGCTTTGGTTGATAAAGCAGGCATTGGTTGTAGTCTTTCCGAATACACCGATTTTGTCGCCCGGCAACCAATTTACACCAAGTTCTTCTGATAGATATTCTGTGGGATCGACAGCAGTGCGCGATTCCACGCCGTCAGAAGTTGGTGCTGAGCAATTAGCCTCTATTACTGTGTTATATACTCCAGGCAATGAATGCTCTTCGTCGGCATCACAAGCAAATAGAAACGCTGATGCGGCCAGCAATGTTGTAAATTTTGTAGAAATCATGTTTTTCATGGTTGTTTTTAAGAGTTTCGCAAGGGGGTAGCTTGCAAATATGTTGCAACAATTGATTATTTTCTAAGTACTGTCAACGTCAAATGGCGTTAATCTATTTAAAACATTTCAAGCCCGGTGAGGAATAACGAGCGTTCTTCCTCACCGGGCTGAGATATTTAGAATATAGATCCACCGTTGGTAGTTCCCTGAGTATCACCAGAATGTCTTACTTTTTCAGACCTACGCTGATGCTTGAATACTGGGTCGGCATTGTGTCTAATTACAGCTTCAATACACCAAGATGTAGTTGGCTCTGTACCTACGCGGTTAAGCATAACCCAACCCCAAGGCTTAGTTCTCAACACATCTGTAGTGTTCTGTGTATTCGCTCTGATATAGTCAAGCCAAATTTTATTCAGGTCTTTAGCAATTTGGGATGGGAGGTAATATTTAGTACCATTATTATTATACTCAATTCCTTGACCACCCAAATATGTCATTGAGAAGTTCTTGTGTTCGTTTGAACTGTAATTTTTAGCATATGCGGCAAGAACGGCAGTTGCGCAATTCTTAACACCATCTTTGTATACAGGGTTATAGTTATAGGGAATCGTTAATAAATTACGATCCCATTTTGCTTCTACTGGGTCTGCAACTTCAGAATAGATGAAATTCATGTCTCCTGTTAGATTAGAAGCATTAAGACCGCCGGCATTTGTAGCAGGAAGTTCACCAAATGGCATTGGTGAATAGAATACATTTGTATTGGCATTTTTATTGAAGATGTTCATCCATAAATCAGCTCCTGTCAACTGTGGCCATGCGTCTGGGTATGAGCCGTTAAGCTGTACTTTGAAGATTACTTTACCCTTAACGTCATCAATAGTGGTGTTGGGGTTGACATTAGTTGCAACCAAACCCTTTTCTCCAGCTTTATTAAGTACAGCTTTTAATCGGTTGTACAAAGTAGTCATATTTTTAGTAGAAGGGTTAGCTAGCCAGTCGGAAATAGCAACTACACAGAACTCGTCTTTATGGATTCCTTTCATTTCGGCATGAAGTGCATCAATAACATCTTCGATTGTCCAGTAACCATTGCCGTTAATTCTTGGCATCGGGTCACCGTCAGGAAGAGCAATACCTACAGATGTAGAACCGCCATCATAAGTAGATGTCTGATTAACAGTGTTTACATGGAACTGGAATACACGTATACCATTCTCAAACTGTTTTGTTAAATCCAAAGTCTGAGTTTTTTGGTAATCTTTATTCAGTTTATAGCTGAATGTCAGTGCAGAACCCGGCATTGAGATTTCAGAAAGATAGATATTCGGGTCGAGCTGTGACAACCAAATCTTGTAGTCGAACTGTAGGTTGCTGGCATTGATTTTCGGAAGTTTAGCAAAATGAATCTGGCTCTTTTTGAAATTAGCCATATTCAAAGTCTTGGTCAAAGTCTGCGCAGCACTAGTAACCACCTTAACCTTCAAACTCTTAACATTAGGATTAGGAATCATAAATGCACGTACATTGAGCTTACTGTCAGGGCCCATAGGTACACCAATTTGGTGGCCAGCAGCATCCTTAAATCTCGTATCGATTCTGATGAAGTTAGACGCATTCTCTCCGAATGTTATAGCTTCAGTCTCGTAATTATACGTAAAGTCACCGGCAATAGGAGCATCAGCTTCTATGATGATAGAAGTGATAAGTACTTTATAATTAAAGTTGCTTTGCTCTATACCATTTACGGTAACATTAAGCGTAGTAGCAAATGGCTCGAACTGCAAATTTACTTTAGCATTATTCTGAGTGCTAGGCATGAAACCAGATACCTTTGCAATCATGAGTGCACTGTTCATATCGGCAGTAGTCTCAAGATTACCTACATTAGTTTCACTATTCATTATTTCTGTTGTAGACGCAGTCTGGAAAATAGGCATAGTAGCACTAAGCGAATGTCCGCTGCCGCTGTTAGCTTTAACATTCTGAGCAGGATACATTCCGTAGAAATCGTATGTATTGGCATCGCTCAACTGAATACCTATTTCACTATTCTTGGTAGCTGTAGCCGAATGCTGGTCTTTCACACCATGAACAGTGTATGCAGCCTGTTGGCGGCCTGTCATGGCTTGCGGAGAATAAATATAAACTTGGTCTAGCGGATCCTGATAGTTCCAGAAGATTTTCCAATAAGTAGCTTTAGGGTTTGCTACGTCTGTAGGGTCGTAGTATGTGCGCGAAAGGTTAGCGTCTACCGTTGTACCGAAATCAAATTCAGTGCCTTTGGGTAGAGGTTTTCCACCCGTTACGTTGTCATTGACGCAGCTAGCAAGGCCTATTATCATCAATGATAAAGTAAAAATCGATATTAAAAATCTTTTATTCATATTCTTTGTTTTTGTTTTATACCTCTTTCATTAGTTTTAATCTCACAGTGTGTGTAAACTACATCTATCAATCCCAAGTAGATGTATTTGAAAAGTCATTGTCTGTATTAAAGCCCGTATTGACATCTTGTTTTGTTGTTTCGATGCCCGGAGACTTAGTAGTAGGCTCGATAGAACCTGTGACGCATAGCCCCTCTTCTAACTCAACTTGAGTCTTCTTGGTATATGGAGCTTCATAGATTTTCTTTTTAGCTACTGTTTTGTCCATAAGTTTTTTATTAAGAAATTATTTGTTTTTATGTTTAAAATCACTGATAGTCACAAAGATAAGGTAGATTTTGTTACAATGTATTTAAAAATCGATTTAATTTTATGTAATGGCTTCTATTTTTTCTTTTTATGCTGTTTTCCGTAACCATATCCATAGCCGTATCCATAACCGTAACCGTAGCCGTATCCATAGCCTCGACGGTGTGGGTCTACGCCATTTAAGATAAGCGACATGTTATTTAGCTTATTGTCGTGGTAGAGTTCCTCCAAGTCGGGCAACTGACGACGGTCGAGTTTGCCGGCGCGTACTACAAAGATTGTAAGATCGCTGATACGGTTACTGATAGTAGCATCCGCTACGATGCCCACCGGAACATTATCTACTATGACATAATCATAACGCTTGCGCAGTTCTGCCATCATAGTATCCAAGCGTTCGTCCATAAGCAACTCTGCCGGATTAGGTGCTATAGTACCCGATGAAATAATATCCAAGTTCTCGAATTTATCATCAGAATGAATGATATCGTCAAGACGGATATTTTCATCCGCCAGATAATTAGTAACACCCGCCGGATGCTTGTGGTAGTGGCGGCTCAATGTACCTTTACGTATGTCAAGGTCTACCAGTATCACGCGCTTATTGGTAATGGCAAGGCTCATAGCCAAATTACGCGAAATGAATGTCTTTCCTGCACCTTCAGAAAACGAAGTAAAGGTAATAACCTGCATAGGCTTATCTTTCTTAGCCATGAAAGCCATGTTAGTACGCAGAATACGGAAACTCTCAGAAAGCATGCCGTTCTCTTTATCTACGGCAACGCCAGCTTTCGATGCATCCTTGTCTTGCGGAACCTCTCCAAGGAAAGGAATGCTAACTACACCCTTCAAGTCTTTGCGGCTACGTACCCTTGTATCTAAGAACAATATCATAAGGAATACCGCGCAAGGTACTGCCAAACCAACAAGAATACCCAGCAACAAGATACGCTTACGTACTGGCGAGATAGGTCCTGTAGGTCCGTCTACGCTATCTATAGTACGTGCATTGTTATCTACCATAGCCTGCGAGAGCGCATTCTCTTCACGACGATTAAGCAAGAACATATAAAGCGACTCCTTGATTTTCTGCTGTCGCTCTATAGAAAGCATTTGTCGTTCTTTGGTAGGCACTGTAGTGAATCGCTTCTGCGCCTGCTCCTGACGGCTGCGGGCATCGCTGCGCTTCATGTTGATACTAACTATCATATTGTCTACCGCACGTATGATAGATTGCTTCAAGGCATGGATAGAATTATCCAGTTCCTTCACCACAGGGTTATTCTCGCTACTGTCGGCAATCAGTTTGTCGCGCTTCAGTTTCAAAGAGTTGTACTGATTAATCTGTCCCTCTACAGAAGCGTCGCTGATACCAGTGCCAGAAGGAATAAGGTCGCGACTCTTTGTTGGGTCTGTAAGATACTCCTTGATGAACTGCGCCAACTTCAGCTGAGTTTCCTGCTCCATAGCGTCGGCACTGTAAGTCTGCGCCTCGCCCATGTATTGTCCAGCCAGCGAGCCGATATCCATAAGCTGATTGCTCTGCTTAAACGATTCGAGTTCGGTTTCTACACCACCCAACTCTCGTTGGATGATAATCAATCGCTCATTGATAAACTTAGAAGTATTTACTGCCACCAAGTTTTTATCGTTCACCGCCTCCTCATTATATACGTTTACAAGAGTGTTTAGCACATCCTCGGCACGCAGTGGAGAGTCGTCTTTCAGTGAAAGAACAAGGATAGACGATTCATCCTCCTCTTGACGGATACCCATGCTACCCAAGAAACGACCTGCCGCAGCGTTCAGTGGAATCTTGCTTACATGGATGTCACGGCCTACCCATGACTTGCTCCAATGATCGGTGCTTGTAACCAATATCTTTTCGCTTCCTATAGATAAGGTGTCATTAAGCTGTACTTTATAAGTCTCTTGCGCACCCGGTATTCCTTCAATTTCCGAAAGCTCTACGCTAGTTTCATCCTTTGGAGTCACCACGAACGAGAAATATCGTTCAGGCAACACATTGAAAAAAGAAACCTGCACCGGCGAAAGGTTATAAAGCTCATTCATGCGCAAGCCCTTTTCAACCCTGTAGTCTACATCGGCATGCAGCCTCTGCACTACTTCGCGCATCAGTCGTTTAGAACGGAACTGAAGAATTTCGTTCGCTACGTTCACCTTATTTATATAGTTATCGTAACGGTCCAGCCCTGCCGTAGACGTCTTGTTAGACGGATCTTTGATGATGACTGTAACCGAACGGAAGAAAACCAGCGGCGATTGTGCATAATAATACCACGCCAGTCCTCCGAAAAACAGAACGGAAAGTGCGAACCACTTCCATTTAGACAACAGATAGACGAATAAGTCTACCAAGTTGATGCTCTGTTCGTTTTTGCCAGATAAATTATTGTTTTGCATAGCTTAATATGTGTTTTACTTTGTAACCCAAAGGATAGAACAAATAGTAGTGATAAGTGAAAGGAAGCTAGAGATATATTTCCAACTCTTGTCTTCACTGTCTTGTTTGCGGTATTTCGGTTCTACGTAAACGATGTCGTTCTGCTGCAGGTAGAAGCAAGGAGAATCAAACATATACTTGCTGCGCAAGTCGTGCTGATACATAACTCGTTCTCCGCCTACTTCACGGATAACCGCCACTCTGTTTACTCGTCCTCTTGAAGAAATATCGCCCGCCTTGGCTATAGCTTCTAGCAAAGTAATTCTATCACCATCCACCGTGAAAGTACCAGTATTGTTCACCGCCCCCAGCACAGTGTACTTAAAATTGAGGAATTCAAGCGACACCAACGGGTCTTTGATATACTGTCCTTCAATGATGCGGTTGCGTATCATGGAAGTAACCTCGCTTACTTTCAGGCCTTCTACATGCAACTTTCCGAGAATAGGAAAATCTATGTTTCCTTCCACGTCTACACGATATCCTTTCTTTGCTACAGCTGCTTCGGTTACCGCTCCGTTAGTACCCAGCTGGAAAGACCCAGCATTAGCATTGAACGGGATGGCCAGTTCTGGACTTTTGCTGCTTACGGTGATGTCCAAGCGGTCGTTGGCATGTACTACGGCTTCATACTTGGTATCGTATGGGTATCCATGTCCCATCTCCATATCCTGTAAATAAACGAATTTCTTCGATGAGCTACAGGACGAGACCAAAAGAGTCACTACCAGTGCGACTAAAAAATAGAGGTTTCTTTTCATTTGTCTTATAATTGTTTGTTCTTGATTATCAATCATGATATTCGCGATATTCAGCCCCGCGCATATAGGCTATTATAGCAAACCCTTGCAGCGTCAATGTTTGGCAAGCACTCCATACATCCTACAGTAACTTGTTCTGCTATCTGTATTAATGTGCAGTACAAAGCCTCCAGTAAGCCAGCATCCTGTCGGATGGCAGAGCAAGAGGGTAGAAGTGCGGCAAAAATCTCCGGACCTTCGAGCGGAGAGAAGCTGTTAGTTTTAGCCTGTCTCAATCTTGCTATGCCTGCCACCGGGTAGCTTTCGTTCTTATAACAAGAAGTCTTGCCGCTCCATGGCGTACCGTAAACCATCACTTTTCCGTCTTCTATCCTTAATGCCGGATTATCATCGTTCAGCAATCGGCAGTCGGGAAAAGCCTGCAACCACTGTCGTGCGTGGGTGCTTTTTCCTGTACCACTCTTCCCAAGAAACAAATAACTCTTTCCTTCCATGCTTACGCACGAAGCATGAATAAACACACCATCGTGTTCAAGTACAGCTTGTGCAAAGAGAAACCTGACCATAGACGAAAGCACCGCTCCCATAGACGAATCTTCCGAGCGGATATAAGCCGTGGCACTCTCAAAATGAGGGTCTGTAATCATAGTATGCACTAAGCCATTCTGCGTAGTATCATTATTAATTTCTACACAGTAGCCATCAGTGCTACGAAACAAACGTGTTCTACCAATATCATTAGGTGAGTCTTCGAGCAATTCCGTGCGTTTGCCATCGTCAGCAAAAGATTGCGTGGTAGCAAGTACACGGAAAATCGTTTCCCCCTCCGAGCACGTCTTGCAACGGAACGGATGGAAAGAAGGTAATATCGTTTCCACGTCCCAACCATCAGGAAGGGCAACCGAAAACAACAATCCCGCCACTCTGAAATAATATTCGTTTCTCATTTAAGGTTCCCTATAATTAGTTTAACCGAAATCCAAAACGCCTCCTTGCGGGCGTAAGTATTCGAAAAATCGCGTCGTTTCCAGAAAGAGAAAAATGTACGCATCTTCCGTTTCCATTTAGTTTGCGAAGCCTCGCCCTTAGTATCACCATATTGTCCGAAGTTTCCTCCTTCTAGAACTATATGCAGTAGCGCAGGCGATGTTTCGTTATCAGTATTAGTAAACGGAAGCACTTTGTTGTTCAGCCCAAGAAATTCAGTCAGGAAAGTATGGAGTTGTTTACTCCATTTTAGTAATCCCGTACGCTTGTAAACAGCTTCTAATTCCTCGGCAGAATAACTGCCATACAAAGAATAATAAGCCCTTGCCATATCACAGAACTGCCGTAGCCCTATGCCATGCCCCATCATATGCTTTAGCAGATGAGAGTTAAGCGCTAACAAGTTTAGCAAAGGCGACGGAACAGAAACCGATAAGTTTTCACCTATCTGTCGATTAGAGAATCCGTGCTTCTTAATCAACTTTGAAAGAAACCCTTTCAGCAGCGGATTATACAAGTCGAACAGTTGGGTGTGATGCTCTATCTCTATCCCCGCGCAACTATAATTGTTGCTGCCATCCGCATGCCTCTCCACCAGATGTCCGGTTTGGCGCATCAACTCTGCAGCCTTCCGCTCCTCTTTTTCCGAAGAAAAATAAAGATCAATATCCCCGCATTCGCGCAATAACGGAAATTCATAAAACGCGGCTACGCCCTGACCTTTCAGTAATACCGGATGCAAGCCGTTCTGCGCCATTGCTTGCTGCAGACTACCCAGCACCGCATTCATCTTCTGGTTTCTTTGCTCTATACTATCTACCGATGCCACCCAGCGCATCATCAACATATCGTTGGGCAGTAAATCTTCGGGCAAATAATCTAATCCGCGAAACACAATGCCCGTCACCGTTTGGCGAACCGCCATCCGGTGTACGTTTTTCCATTCGGCCTCAGTAAGCGGAAAAGGCGAGAAATCATCTATTTTCCTCTCCCATAATCCGGCACGCAGCAGACAGAACAGCGCCCTATGTTCCGTAGTTAAAATCATTCAATATATATACATTCAGCCAATCAGCCCCATGGTTTCCCATTCATTAAGCTGGTGTTCCACATCGTGCAAAGCACGTTCATAATCCACCTCGTATGCTTTACACAAAACCTCAGCCAGCTCATCGGTAGAATGTTCGCCATCTTTGCAAAGCGTCTCCCATAGAAGTGCTGCTGTTTCGTTCATGCTATATACATTCGTCAAGTTCACACAGCTGCCAGAGGCTTCAACAATCATGTATTTGCTGCCTATCTTTCTGAGCTTTAAACTCGACTTTGGTGTAATGTTATCTCTTCTTTTCATCTCTTTTCTTATAGATGCCATAAGGCATCGTAAAAGTAATCAGAATTTCTTTCCCGACAAAATAGAGAATATGGTTAAAAAGATAATTTTTGTGTCGAGCCACAATGAACGATTATAATAATAATTCAAATCCATGTGTAATCTCTTCAGCATCTTCTCCATTGTATCTGTATATCCGTTGTAAAGAGTAGCTTCAGAGAACAGTCCAGGGCGCAACTGATACAGCAATTCATAATCGGGATTTATAGCCATAATCTTATCAACGAAATACTTGCGTTCCGGGCGAGGACCTACAAAACTCATATCACCCTTAAACACGTTCCATAGTTGCGGCAACTCATCTAAATGATGTTCGCGCAAGAAACGACCAATGCGTGTAAGACGTGCATCGTCTGCCCCTTTACATAACTGCGGCTTGCCATCCGCCTCCGATGTAGTAGCCATAGAGCGGAACTTGTAAAGCGTGAATATCTTGCCGCGATATCCTACTCGCTCTTGTTTGAATATTGCACTTCCTCCGTCTTCATGTTTAATAGCGATATAAATTATTAGGAATGCCGGAGAGAAAACTACCATTCCAATAAAAGACGCTACTAAGTCGAGTAATCTTTTGACGCCAAATGCAGCCAAAGTCATTATACTTTTATTCTCTGCGTTCACAGTTGATGAATCTATAGCTCCCTTTGCGAAAAATCTAACTTCTTCCATAGTTTATTATAAATACCAAATACATTATTAATAGTAATCTCTTTTTTAAACATCTCTTGATAGCGCTTTTTTGCGCCTTCGGCAAACCTGTTATAAGTCTGCTCGTCGTTCGTAATAGCCATGATAGCATCGGCTAATGCTTTAGCATCCATAGGCTCTACGTTAAGTCCTGATACCTCATGCTCGTTAACCCACGATACGCCCGAGTGAGGAATACGGGTAGCAACTACAGGCTTTCCACACGACATTGCCTCTATCTGCACAATGCCGAAAGCCTCAGTCTTCTGTACGCTGCTTAAGCAGAATAGCGAACAAGCTCCGTAATAAGCAGCCAGATCTTCATCGGGCACTCTGCCTAAAAGCTTCACTTTGTTCTCTACGCCAAAAGACTTGATAGCCGCTATAAGTTCCTCTTTAAGCGGTCCCGAGCCACCTATCAGCACCACATAATCGTCGCTAAGATATCGTGCAGCCTCGATGAGCCACCTGTATCCCTTGTACGGAACCAGGCGACCCAGTGAGAAAACGATTTTCTTTCCTGGATATGCCTTTTTCAGTGCTTCCACCCTTTCAGGGTCGGGAACGATAGGTTCTACACCGATAGGTAAGCATGTAATCTTATCTTGTACGTGTGCAAGACAAGGCGATTCAGCCGTATAAACAGGGCTTGTACCTACTATCAGATCAGCGCGTTTAATGAGCCATCCCTGCAGGGGGCGGTACAGTTTTAACAAAAATTTCTGCTTTTCGATGTCGCTATGCCAGTGTAGCACTACCTTACCCTTGTATCCGGAAAGGAACAAAGCAAGGCACGCCATCGGGTCGGGATGGTGTACATGAACTACATCATATTCCCTACATCTTCTCCTTAAAGAGAAGAGCATAGCAGGCGAAATCATTGTTGCAGCAATTTTCATCCAAGTGTGGCAACCAATTAACCGGGCATGCCCGTTTATGGAAGTAACTTCAGAGCTACCTTTATTCAAGGCACACATCATGTCACAGTCCACGCCACGCTCGGAAAGACCTATCATAAGGTCGTACATTACTTTTTCTACACCACCCAAGATGGGATAGAATTTTCCGAGTTGGAGAATTTTCATGTGTAAAGTAAAATTGGTTAGTAATTAGTAATATGTGTTAGTAATCTCAGTTTTAGTAATCTATGTATTTGGTATATTGTAGTAATCTCAAAATATGTAATCTTCTATCTAAATTTTATTGGTTTTTCTTTATTAGATGGTCTATCAATTCTTTCCATGAATAAGAAACAGGCTCCGCAATATTTCGTTCGGGTACCTTCGATAAGAATGTCCTGTCATTCAATATTAATCGCTTCATCTGTTCTTTCAATTCATCGGGTTTATAAACATTAAAGAAAGCTACGTTTTTGCTTCCTGCCGCTGTTTCATGAGCATAAGGCAAATCGGCAAGTAACATCGGTTTCCCTAATTGGGCAAACTCACTGATAGGCAGTCCCCACGTCTCTATTCTTGATGGAAATAAAAGGCAATCGGTGTTTTCATAAGTAGAGTACAAATTCTCTTTGCTCATGAAACCGGCAAAATCTAACGATTTCACATCCCCCCATTTCTTATAGAGCCATCGGGCGTATTTGTTTTCAGTTCCGTTAATGGTTAATGTTACTTTGAATTTGTTTTCGCCAAGCTCCTTTTCCAACTGTTGTGCCGCCAAGCAAATTAATTCAAAATTCTTATGGCAGTCTGGAGTTGCAGCGAACAAAAACGTATGAAGTTTGTTGTTATTATATCTTTTATCTTTTCCCTGTTTTGCATTCACGTTTTGCATTTTTGGAGGCGCTACTATGAATTTACTTTCAGGTAGTCCAAACATATCCGAGAATCCTTTTCTTAGCCATTCGGCTTGTACTATAAGATATTTGTTCCTCTTTATATTAATGCGATATGCAAAACGTGTAAGCAAGGCAAAGAGTACTATTTTATAATCAAAAGCCAAGTCTTTCAATCTCCAATTCAGAAACGGAAATGAAGTCTGGCAATAAACCGCTTGCCTCTCAGCTATTACTCTGGGAGTTGTGTCGTGCAGAGAAAACCATAAATAAACAGGCGAAAGAGACTTTGAAATCTTGTACATAGTCATGTATTCGCACCACAATCTTCTTCCCCAACTTTTTATGGTATCAGGCATTTCTATATATTCTATCCCAGGGTAATATGCCAAGTCCTTCCGATGCACCAATGCTACAATTCTGTAGTCTTCTCTTTGTGCAAAGTCTGACAAATACTCCAAGCAATTCCTCAGAATAGTTAAAGTGCCTCCCTTACGTATGTTTACTGCCGATACAACAATAGTACGCATGTTATTTTATAAGTTTTGAAATAAATCTATCCAATGCTTCATGATAGCATTTTCGGTATACAGCTCTGAGTTTTGGTATGCGGCTTTTCCCATCTTCTTTCTTAACTCTTCATCTTCTATTAAGCGGATAAGCCCTTTTGCCAACCCATCGATATCTCCCTCTTCAACAAGGAAACCGTTTATACCGTCTTCTATCAAGTCTTTCGGTCCGCACTTGCAAGTAAAAGAAACAATGGGAACACCAGCCGCCTGTGCTTCAAGCAATACCATTGGCAATCCTTCAAACCTGGAAGAAAGAGCGAATATAGAAGTATTCATATAAGCATCTTTCATCTGTGCAGCCGGTAGCTTTTTTAAGACCACCCTGTCGTTCAGTCCGTTTTCTTCTATTTGTTGCAGCATTTTCTCGCGCAGAGCACCGTCTCCTATAATTTCCAGTTTCCAGTCGCTTACTTTGCTGCAAACCTCTGCCCATGCAGCGATTAATCGTTCAAATCCTTTTTGAAAGTCATATCTGCCAACAGCCATTACCGTTTTGTTGGTTAATTCGGCAGGCTTTTCAAAAGCGAAAGTCCGTGCATTAGGAATAACCTGTATATTGTGTAAGTTTCCCCAGTACATTTTATCCTCTTTGGTCAAGACTACAAAACGGTCGAAGCGTGAAACCACTTTCAAGTCATTGTTGCTTCTCCATTTGTCTGCCCATTTCCAGAGTCCCTTTCTGCCATATTGCAATCTTTTGAAGCGAGAGAAATGAACCTCAAGCACCTTCTTGCTTCCATCCTTTATTTGCGGAAGTATAGAAGCGTCATTGCAAAACATGGAAACAACTACATCTGCATGAAGCTTGTTTAATAACTCCGATAGCCTTTTCTTATGTTCCCATTGTTTAAATGGATAGTGCATAACCTTGTTGAAAAACGATTTCCCGTTATTTTCCTCATAGTTAATTCCCAAATCATAGCACTTGATGCGTTGGTCCAAAGGAAAGAATGGCTTTTGCCCACGCTGGTCTGTAGTTATGATAATAACTTCATAACCATGCGAAACTAAGAAATTGGCTTTATTGGCCAATACTCGTTCCATGCCTCCGGAGTTGTAAGTTCCGGCTATCAGATAAGCTATTCTCATAATAATTGCTGTGACAGTTCTTTATTGTCGCCTTCTTCCTGCATATTGTCTTCTTGCGGCAACATGATTAACAAAGCGAATATTGGAAATATGTCTGTTGATACTTTAAACCAAATTGCAAAGTTAAGAATCAACAACATGAAGAATAACGGCTTGTATTCAGCGAATCGTTTTACGCAGAGATTATAAGTTTTCATGAAAAAGGCTATAAACGCACTCAGACCTATTAATCCGAAATAAAAGATAAAACGAAGATAACCTACATCTGTACCCATATAATAACCTCTACTTCTAGTTCCTATATAAAACGGATCTGTATTATACGGATTAGAGAAATACCCGTCACCAATTATCCAAGTCTTTAAATTATCTGGGAAAACATACATCGTCATCAGTTTGTCGTTCGATGACACTTCCCATGTTCCTTTTTCGAACAAAGAAAAAAAGCCTTCAAATCCGAAGTGAATTAACTTTTTCATTTTTGGGTCGGCATTGTATAGAAACACCAAAATAAAGGCTATAGCTGCAATAGCTAATGTCATCCATGAGAAAAAGACTCTATAGTCATTTTTTAACTGTAGTTTCCATATACCAGAATCATATATCCAATAGATTACAGCAATAATCAATCCCGCTAAGGTGGTTCTTGCTATCATGTTTCCAGCGATAGCAATAAACATGAACGCTGCTATATATAATACTACTTGCACATGATTTGTCTTTTCACGGAATTCTTTGGAAATTACAACGCCAAGCAACACCAACACTGCAGAGAAACGCGACCCTGCAACATCAAGAGAAGCTCCGATGCCGTACAGACGTTGTACGGTTGGCTTGCTTAAAAAATCCTGCCCTTGTTCTATGACCGAATCCACTAATTGCTTCACCCATGGGTTGTAATCTATTAACAAAGCCATAGCGCATTGTATAACACATATTGCCGCTAGGTAATTACATAATAGCCTTATGTTAACATTTTCATGCACTTGCTTTAGAAAATGACAAACTGCATAAGCCCCTCCCGTCCATACTAACATTGACATGACGTAAGTAGCATAAGCATAGTCTGGTGTTCCATTCAGAATCACCGATATGAATCCACACAATGACACTACAGAAGCAAAGACTGTAAGAAAAAACAGATTATTGCTAACAAGCCCATCTCGCTTTCTTGGAATCTCATAAATACAAATTATAAGACCCATTAAGGCTATCATCATCTTTGTATTGAATCCTTCCAAACCTTTAAATTCGAAAGGGAAGAAATACATGCTTGTTAGTATAATATTTAAAAATATAGCTATCGATTTTATCATTGATTATTATCTGTATAATACTCCGTAAATTACCTTATATATAAGCCAATAATGTAGTTTCAGAAAAATGTCGAAGTGATGCAAGGCGGCTTTTTGTAGTAGCCTGCTTCGCAATCCCATTTGTTTGCTGCCAATAAAGGCATCTGTTTCACGGAAGTAACTTCTCCATAAGTCATAATTCTTTTTATCAGCTCCTATTAAGAAAGGATACTTTACGTTTAATTTAAAACAAGCCAACTCTTCTTCAAGCTCATTTGGAAATCGTTTTTCAATGAATTCACAAGTTTCAGAAGTGTTGTGTATCATATCTGTCTTCTGTTTGTCGGAGTACTGGTTAGTAAATGCTCCGGCATTTGTTTTTATGTAATGATAGAACGCTTTCGGCACATAAGCTACTTTTTTTGCGCAAGCCATAAGCCGAATCATCGTCATGTCTTCTCCCATACCGTGTCCGTCGGGGAAAACGATACCATTATTTATATATAATTCTCGTTTGGCAAGCTTGTTCCAAACGTTATATTTCATCTTTCCTGTCAGTACACCTTTTAGCGCTTCTTCCCAAGTGTTGAATGAAGGCTGTTTCATATAGCGTTCATTCTTTTGGAATGTAAGATACCAATCGCACCAAACTATGTCAGCTTGTTCTTTTTCGGCTTTATTATATAGTTGTTCCAGCATGTCTGGTTCTACAAAGTCATCACTGTCGCAATGAAAAACATATTTGCCAGTTGCTGCCTGTAATCCTGTGTTACGGGCAGACGGTAATCCGCGATTTATGTTGTGCTTTATGTATTTTACACAATCTTTGCGGTTTGTGTAAGACTCAACAACAGACTTGATTATATCCATTGAAGAGTCTGGAGTACAGTCGTCTACTATGATATATTCTATGCAGTCAAGTGTTTGCCGCATTAAACTATCTATGCAACGCCCTACAAATTTTTCTACTCCGTAGACTGGGACAATTACTGATACTTTGAAATTTCTATCCATTTGTCGATGTCTTTTTCTGGAATGTATTATAACTTTCAAATTCATTGTCGATATTACATCATGACAATGTGTGTTATAGTGGTGCTTTACACAAGTTATTTCCTTACCATTTTATATAGATTATAGTATAATTTCGGAAATAGAACTTTAAACAAGCTTGAAAACAAAACAAAAGGATATCTGTATGGGAAAAAACGTTTTTGGAATAACAAAGTGTTATGCAAATTATAACCAATTGGCGATTTTAAATATTTAAATCTTTGTGTTATATTCATTTGCATAAAATCATCAAAACCATCTTTTTTATGATCGTTTTCACAAGCTCCCACAAAATCACGCAATACAAACATTGGTATTCCTTTTCTATATGCCATGTATGTATAGTCATGGTCTCCTCCACCGTGTATGTATCGGCTGTCTAATATGCCAATTTTTTCTACAACGTCGTGTGATACAAATGTAACATTGCCATGTCCACATTGGCAGTTTTGAAAACTTCCATTAGGAATTAGAAAACGATCTTTTAAAGTCCATTTACTAGTGAAGTTAAATCCGCCATAAGTAAACTTTTTGGTATTCAAATCAAAAGTGCTACCTACGTATATGCCTTTACTTCCAAATGTTTTCATCGAATGCTCTTCAGCAGCTATTAATTCGTCCCATAAATTTGGAAGAACGATAGTATCGTTGTTTAGCCATAGATATCCATCATATTTATCCTGCTTTAATGCTGCATTCCATGAATTTATCATTCCTGCATTCCAAAACAGATTGCCATCACCTTGTAATATATATAATGTAGTGTTAGGAAATTCTTGTTTTAATATATTAGCAGAATTATCTGTACTACCATCGTCTGTTAAAAAAATATCAAGTGATAAGTTATGGTTCTTATAACCTGAGTTTAATAGTGATGTTAAACATTTTATTGTTTTTTCAACGCGATTATATACAGTTAAAAGTATAGCTATTTTTTCCATAACTCTATCTTGATAATAATTTTTTTATTATTTGTAGGCTGTTGTATATTACATCTAATCTTTTATTTATTAACCAAACACACACTTTAGAATACAGGCTAACATCTTTCTGATTATACAGTGCGTTATTCAATTCAGGGAAAGTATTTTTCCAGAAATCAGCTGAAACAAAATTGCTGATCATATGTAATTTACAATAACATTTGCGTCCATATACCCATGTACTACTATTGGGAATGTTCTTTTCTGCAAGGAACGATTCTATAAAATCTATATTGTGAATCATACCATTTAGCTTTTTCATTGATTTTGAAGAAGAGATAGAAACGGTATTCTCCAAATTGTAATAGTATAATGGTTTTGAATCAAGGAAACTAATATTGTGGGCATAATAGAATAACTGCACCGACATTTGCAAATCTTCCCACATATCATATCCTTTATTAAAGAACACTTTGTTATAGATTTCTCGCTTTACTAATTTATTCCATAGGTATGCTCCCAAAGTTCCACGTAATATATTTTCTATATACTGATTTGAGGATTGGCAAACTATATTTTTTATTTCTTTATATTCCCCGTTTCTATATTCTGCAT
>OJKP01000171.1_pt1 | contig 52310 bp, 43 predicted proteins | sample 1596521 | NCBI WGS metagenome assembly OJKP01 (sample SAMEA4350130, study PRJEB24818) | metagenome | biome: human; feature: gut; material: faeces | place: Denmark | collected 2013-09
TCTCTTTACGAAGATGTTTCAGCTCTTCAAGGAGCAACTCTTTATCTTGGTTTGAATCTAACTTTTTCATTGATTTACGTATCTTGGAATTTTATTCAAAGTTACTAAAAATCAACGAGTTATGCAAATTTTCAAAGAACTATTTCGTTACTTAAAACGTTAAATGTCAGAGCGTTATATTAATAATTTAACGGGTGATTTCAGCATCTGTTTTTCGGAACATCTAACTGAACACCCTACTTGTTTATATATATGCGACAAACAATTTGTTATGCGACAAACAATTTCAACATTATTCACCAATAGCTGATATCTGGAAATAAAAAGTCCTGAAGGTCGTGGGGTTGAATCCCACAACCATCTATTCTAAAACTTGTATTTCACCGTGACCATTGCTTCTCTGCCCCGCAAAGGAAGGGAGAAATAACGGTAGTTGAAACCGGTGAAGGAGGCGTCAACATATTGCTTGCGGTTCAGGGCGTTGTCGATACGCAGACCCAGTTCCCATCTCTTGGATGGAGTATAGAACAGCTTGGCATCGGCAAACAGGATGGAGTTATACTCACCCTTAGATGTCTCCAACAAAGAGTAATCGCATGACACCGTAAGAGAGAGACGGCTGAGGGGCGACACCACAAGACTGAAATCGTTGAAAAGGCTTTTCAGCGTCTGACTGTTGCTGTTGGCATAACGGTCTTGCCAGGAGAGGTTGAAGGTTGACTCGTTGGTGACCTGCAGCCACGACAGATCATACCATCTTACCAACAGACACGACGTGGCGACATTCGACATTACACGCTGCTGCAGTCCGTTCTGCACCACCGGCAACTCATTGCGACTGTAGCTCACGGTGCCTTGTATGGCAACATGTACCTGTGTGAAAGTCTTCTCCGCCCGTGTCTGTGCCATGAGATAGCGTGTGGTGGCAGACTGCCACAGAGGAGTCAACTTTGTGAGGTCATTACTGATATCATAGGCAAAACGCCAGTCGGAATGGCGCCACGACATTGTGGCAAGGAGGTTCCATGTGAACATGTTCACGAAATCACCATAATTTATCTTCAGCGACGCATTCGACGACCGTGCCCACCCCATGCGGTCTGGGGTAGCGGTGAGAGTGCGGTAGTCGGAGCGGTAAGCCTGCGGCGTTATGACATCGTCGTCAGCGCTCTGCTGTATTGCCCCGGCTATGGTGAGTCGCCATTGGGGTGAGAAATTGTGGTTCCAGCGCACGGAGGGCGAGAGGTATGTCCGGTTGACATGTCTTCCACCTGACCGCCAAGGTATCGTTGCAGCATAATGGTTTATGGGACAATCCGCCATCAGTATATCCCTGGAAAAACGCATGGTGTATGAAGGGGCAATGGTGTTGAGCAGACTGCTGTTGTCGTTGTCGTCGGCAGCGTCAATCCTCACCCTGTCTGAGAGATATGAGAATTCGTATCTCAGGTCGAGGATATGGCCAAGCAGCGGGAACGACGTGGAAATGCTGTTGGCTGTCTTGAAGCGGTTGAAACCGATGCGCTCACGGATGTCATAGACACCCCCGGCATCAGTCGCCGCCAACGTCTCGCTTCGGCGGAAGTAGAAGAGCGTGGAACCGACGTTGTAGGTATGCAGGCCGGAACTTATCGTCATCGCCAACTTGTTTTGGACGTATGACGGATGGCGTGTCACCTGCTGCCCCACCTGTCTGCCGTTGCTATAGATGTCGTTCTGACCCGTATGATAAGAGAGGGATGCCGACAGCTGGTCGAGGAGATACACTTTGGGGGCGTTCAGTTCGTATCTGAACTTTGGGGCGATGGTCTTCTCGCCCACCTTTATGCGGTTGCTCTGCGAGAGAGTGGCGGTATGTGCTCCGCCATAGAGATAATAGGTGCTGTCGGCAAGGTTGTCGGCAGTGGAATAGAGGTCGATGTTAGTGCGCAGTCCGCCATACCGCCCCACCCTATGCATGTGGTTGAATCCGACGGAATACGCTCTGTTTTTGAGATAGCGCTGCTGCGGTATCGGCGAGAAGATGTTTTCCATAGCGTTCACGCTGTTGCGCGGCAATGCCACGTAGCCTTCCAGGTCGCTCACATTGATATTGTTTGATACGGCATTGCCACTGAGGTCTTCGCCTGTGTTGTTCATCTTTGCCGTGAGGAGCAGTTGGTTCTTGGCGGCGATGTTTATCACCGACAGGTGGTTGTTCCATGTGGCATCCTCGCCATATCCCGCTCCACCTTCCAGTTCTCCAAAGGGGCGCATCTTGTAGCCGCTCTTCAGTTTGATGTTGAGCGTTGCCCTGTCTGACGGAACCGTAGACTTCAGTGCACGGATGGGCTGGTCGTTCTCCATCACCTGCACCTGTGATATCGCCTCTACGGGGAGGTTGCGCGTTGCCTGACTGTATCTGTTGCCGAGGAGGTTCTGTCCTTCTATATTAAACTGGTTTATTGTTTCGCCCTTATAGAGTATCGTACCGTTTGGCGACACCTGTATCCCGGGCATCTTTTTCAGCACATCCTCCAGATAATGGTCGTCCTTGCCCTGAAAGGCAGACACGTTGTATTTTATTGTGTCGCCAACCTGCTCCACAGGTTTGAGTCTGACGGTGACTTCCGGCAGTTTCGTCGTACGGCGTATTCCGTCTCCTTCATTCTGGGCTTCAGCGGCGATTACGCAGAGTGAAGCACACAGCAGAGTGGGTATTCTTTTCATCTATTCGAGTTCTATAGGGTTATAGGGGCGTCTGCCGGTGTCACCTGCCTGCGGAGTGAACACCGCACCCGGGTTCTGCAACTGAAAGGCTTTGTATATGTCAGCCTGTTCGTTTTCCACGGCCTTGCGCACTTTGTCACGCGTAGTATGCAGGATTTTGTTGCCCGAATTGAGATATACGGGCACTCCCTTCCTGAGGTTTTCCAGTCCATTCAGCGTGAAGCGGTAGTTGTCTTTTGTGTCACAGATACTGAATATCAATCCTGGCAATCCTCCGAAGAGGTATGGTCCTGTATGCAAATCAAACGTAGGGGCATACCATGCCGTCCAGTCTCTACCGCCGAAACGGCACACGGCTTTTCTGCATGCCACATCGCATATCGTGGTGTCGCCTTCTACAGTCTGCCAACTGATTTCCGGAATGGGCTGGGTGTACTGGTATGTGTTCACGTTGTTCACTTGTATGATTGCCACATTGCGACTACGGTCTATCACCAATGGATATTCGTATGCCTTTCTTTTCATCAGTCCCATATTCATCATGAAAGCTTCCATCGGTGGGCGTTTGGCAGCGGCGAGCGAGTCATTGATAAAATCTGTCCTGTCGTCAAAATAGTCAACGAAGCCCTGTGCCTTGTCGCCCACGAGCAATATCGTCTGACCCTCCTTCCTCCCCTTGCTGAGAGAGTCTGGCCTGTATGAGAATTCATAATACACCTTCACGTATGCCGTGTCGTACACCGTTTTCTCCACAGGTTTCAGCGGTGGCAATGAACCGCCATGCACAGACTGCGAAAATGCCGAACTCGCCACTGCTGCCAGCATCATGAATAAAGCCGTTATCTTCTTGATTTGCATATCTGTCAGTTTTAATTTTTCTCTGATTGGGATTTCTCTCCAAATATCATTTGAAATAGACTACTATATAAACATTTTATTTGGAAATCAATAATTTGGTTTTCTACATTTTTTATGTCTGACAGCTTAAAACGACAAAGTGATTCCTGGCTGCCCAAAGTATCGCAAACAGAAGAAAGACTCTGAATTTGCCCTTCAATCACTCCATGAGGGACCCTGACATAAAGAATTTGCCCATCAACATTGTTGGGACGCTTGCTATCAAATCTTAGTTTGAGCAATACATTTACACTATCAAGCGGTGAAATGACAACATCATGTATAATAGTTGTACCATTATAAACCTGTGTATAAGGTAAAAACACAGATAAAGCCATAAGACTAAGCAATACGGCCACAATAGAAGTTATACTATAAAAAACAAGTGAAGATGGCACATGTCCAACGATGCTACGCACTTTCTCGCTGCGTAGTTCAAAATTCTGTTCCCGATTATTTTTTTTCATATTATTCACCTAACTCTAATTGATTCTTTACTAAAGTGAAATATTTGCCATGTTTAGAAATCAACTTTTCATGATTACCAACCTCTACAATTCTACCTTCATCCAACACCATGATTTGATCTGCATTACGAACGGTTGAAAGGCGGTGAGCCACCACAACAACAGTTTTCCCTTTAAAGAAATCAGAAAGATTTACTGTTATAGCTCGTTCATTATTCGCATCAAGAGCATTGGTAGCCTCATCGAAGAAGACAAACATCGGATTCTTATAAACCACCCTTGCAATAAGTATGCGTTGCCGCTGCCCTTGACTAATACTTTGTCCATCTTGTCCTATCAAAGTATTATAAGCCAAAGGTAGAGATTCTATGTAATCTGCAATGTTTGCTACATGAGCAGCATGTCGAATTCGTTCTATATCTGGTTCTTCGTCAGAAATGGCAATATTTCTCGCTATTGTGTCAGAAAAAAGATATCCTTCTTGCATTACGACACCGCATTGAGTTCGCCACCAACTTAAATTAAAAACACATAAATCAGCGTTCCCTACATAAATATTTCCTTCCTGCGGTTCATAAAAACCTAGTAGGAGTTTAATAAGTGTTGTCTTTCCGCTTCCACTTGCACCAACGATAGCTGTAACTTTGCCATTCGGTATGGAGATATTGATATCAGAAAGGATATTCTTGAAACTATATTTATCGTATTTAAAGGAAAGGTTTTTAATAAAAATAGAATATCCATCAATAGACTCATCAACATATACATTCCGTGAACGATCTTGATTTTCTTCGTTAGTTTCTCTATGTATTTCATTCATACGCTCAAGACTTATGCTGACATCCTGCCATGAATATATAAATTGCACCAGTTGTTCTACAGGGCTATTGAGTTGACCAATTATATATTGCACAGCCAACATCATACCAAGAGTCATATTACCATAAACTACAGCTGTGGCTGAGAGAACGGTAATCAGAATATTATTAACTTCATTTATTAAAATACTTCCTACTTGCTGCACTTGCTGCATATTCAATGATTCCATATTAATTTTAAAAAGGTCTGCTTGCACATCTTCCCATTCCCAACGCTTACGTTGCTCACACCCCTGCAATTTAATTTCCTGCATACCATATAGAAGCTGATAGGTAATGCTACGGTTACGACCAGCCTGCTCAAAATATTTATAGTCCAAACATTTACGTTTTTTAAGAAAAATGATAATCCAACAAGAATATATCGAAGTTCCCAATAAAAAAACAAGAAAAATACCTAAATTATAGACCGCAAGCACTATGTCAAAGACAATGAACGTAAAGAATGAGAAAAGTAAATTTAAACTACTAGATGTAAGAAACTGTTCCACACGTCGATGATCCTCTATACGTTGCAACAAATCACCTATTAATTTACTTTCAAAAAACTTCATCGGGAGTTTCATTAGTTTAATGAAAAAATCCGATATGAGCGAAATATTTATTCTGGTAGAAATATGAAGGAGTATTTTCGAACGGAGGAAATCGATTATTGTACGACTGACAACAAGCATCATCTCAGCCAAAAGAATCAGCCAAACAAGACCAATATCCTTGCCTTCAACACCTACATCAACAATACCTTGTGTCAGAAAAGGAAATATTAGTTGCAGAAGGGAACTTAAAAACAGTCCTAATATCAATAAAATAAAGAATCCCTTATATCTCTTTATATAATTCCAAAGGAATACTATACGATTATGAGAGAGGGGTGATTCTACTCTACTAGTATTTGAATAAAAACGCTCAGTTGGCTCTATAAGTAGAGATATACCCTTATCCTCATTCCTTTTTTTTGTACTAACCCAATGTTCACAAAATTCTTCTTTAGTATAAGTTACAAGTCCTATACCTGGATCTGCAACATAAATGGTATACAATCCTTTTCTGTTTTTGAATATTTTATAGACAACAACAAAATGATTTTGATTCCAATGAACTATGCAAGGCAATGGACTTTTACGAACAAGAGCATCGAACCCCAAACAACCTCCTATTGTTTTAAAACCGATTGTTTCAGCAGCTTTACTTATCGCCAAAAGGGAAACTCCATCTTTACTAATAGAAAAAATGTTTCGTAATTGCTCACGGTTAATTTGCCGCCCATAATATTTAGCAATCATTGCTAAACAAGATGGTCCGCAATCCACTGCGTCTCTTTGCTGTATAAAAATCATGATAGAAATTAGTTTACAAGATGAGAATTTGAATGAACATTTTACGTTAGAAAAAGATTATTAAACGTTACACAATTTTGCAGTAAAGCGTTATTGATGAAAATGAACCTATAAATCTACAGTTTTATCTTGTTCTCATGATCACGCATTATTTCGTTTTCAAGCTCTATTTTTTTCTTATCGTTCTTTCTAAAACTCCACCTGAATAAAATCCATGGAGTAAATGTCTTTTTCGTTAAATATGCGACACTCCTGTATTGGCCAGTACTTATCGTGGTTTTACTACGCGGATTACCAATAAAGCTTGAGCATCCTATTGACAGCAGGATATCTGGAGTGAAACTATACGAGAGTGTGAGACTGCTCTCTGGATTGTAGTTTTTGGTCCTCGAGAATTCGGTGTGTATGTAATTCTGATAAGAAAAAACGGTTCGTGCTTCTATCTTTCCCCATTTTTTGCTCAACATCAACATACCGGAAAAATGTTTTTTTGCTCCAGCAGTTGTATAATAACTGACGTTGTGAGCTAAATCCATCATTAAAAACAAGCCTCTGATACGCCATGACATATAATACTTCAACTTCAGTAAGCGATAACGCCCCATATTCCCATATGTAGTGAGCAGCACACCATCTCCTTCTTCAATGTGTACAGGCTCAATGATGTCGTTTGATATTCCATAAGACACACTCGTATTAAGATACAAGCCGCCTATAAAATATGACGAATTCCATCCGAAAGAATGCGTTTCAGAAGGCATAAGGTAAGGATTTCCATGACTGACAAGAAGCGTATCGGCAGAAGTATTGTATGGAGAAAGCATTGCGACAGGCGGTGGTGTGTTACTATATGTATAGCTGAACCGTGTGCTCAAGTTATTAGTTATATTATAATACAAGCCAAGAGAGAGACGCGGTCTGAAATAACGGTGAATTATACTGTCTGATTTCATAGAGACATACTCCATTCCTGCTGAAGCATCGTATGTCAGTTTTCGCACCAACATCCCAGTGTATCCGGCAAATACGTATTCATTCAAACGGTGATGACTGAATAGAAAATCTTCAATGCCAATGTTCTCAATCCTGTCATAAGAGTATTGCGTTTCGTTCCCGATTTCCAGACTCCCGCCATTGTCAAAGTCTTTAGTAAAGTTCATTGTCAATGTAAGCTGTTTGTGCCTATTGTCATATTTCTGAGCATTCAAGTCCTTATTCCCATTTGCATTTTCTTCCAGACTGTTAGTATTTTCAGCCCGATTATCTGAATATACTGCATACGTTTCCATTTCCGCATCTTCAGAAAAGAGGTGCTTATGGTATGCTGTTGCCGAAAACAGATGGGAACTATAGTCTGATGTACTGCCACGGGAAATATCATGGTGATTCGATTCACCATTAGAAGTATTATTATTGGTTTCCCTATTTACATTTCCTTGAATATATGCTGCAAAATAATCTTTTTCCGAAATACGCCACTTTGGCATCAACGAATAGTCATAATCTACTTCTTTACCTTTCGAATCCCCGGAATAGGACTTGACCAACATTGGCGATACAAGATTATAATTATTCTTTTGCCTACTATGACTCACACCGAAAGAAGCATCACCGTAAAGAGAAATGTTACTGTTACCGACTTCAAACTTCGGTATAGCAAAAAAGGACTTTTCTGGATAATCGGCATGAGCAGCCAACTGTGCATAAGTATATATCGAAGTTTCCTTTAGTTTTATATTTAGAATACGTTTTACTCCTTGCCGCATATACTTTGCGCCAACCACATCGATTATCTCCACAGACTTGATGCGAGACGGATCAATAGGACTTATTCCCGAATTCACTCTAATTCCGTCTATGAGAATCATCATCGACTGACCATCAGAAGAACGAACGGTTTCATTTACAGGGTCACTATAGATATATGGAATTTCTTGCAAGGCAACAAAAGGGTTCCCGCTCTCCTTAGCCTTCTTCGACAAAATGAACACATGTCCCCTTGATGAAGCATAACTGTTTTTACCATTTACAACAATACTATCAAGCATTATATCTCTCGTTTCAAGTATGAAATTATAGGACATATCCCTATCCACTAAAACCGAATCCTCTTCACTTGCAAGTCCGACGCAACTTGCAACCAAGAGATATTTCCCTTGAGAAACCTTGTCAATGGAGTATTCGCCATCAACATTAGAACGTGTCAATGCTGCAAGTTCCCCATTCTGATAAAGGGATATTTGCGCTCCATTTACATGTGATCCATTATCGTCTATCACTATTCCACGAACAGAATATTGAGAATAAGCAGATATCGGCATTAATGATAGTATAAATAAAAAATTTATTATTCTATTCATCCACAGATTCATTTTGATTCATCATTTCCTTTTCAAAACATTACAAAGGCAAAGATAATGTAAAATCAACTCCATACCTAATAAAAAGCAAATTATTTTCTGCAAGCTATATAAATCAGTACTGAGACTTCTCTCACATAACATCAGCCATTGAGGTGTATCATTGTCTTGCCAAACAATGTAACCACCATTGACAAATTGGACCGGCATTTGATAAATGGTTCGTTATGACATACAGATGTCGTTTTCAAGCAACATTTTATATATCAACGACATACGCTGCATTTTACATTTAGTAAACAGGACCGGCGATAGCGGAATGAACACAATTTATCCTTTTTTTCTTGTTTATTCCGAAATTCATTCATAAATTTGCTACGATATTGAGCAGAATACTTTAATAAACCTTATTTTAATATGAACATAACAGAAAGATTTCTCAACTATGTGAAGTTTGACACGCAGTCGGCTGAAGAGAGCCAGACAGTGCCAAGCACCAGTAAGCAACTGATATTCGCCGAATATCTTCGCGACGAACTGAAGGCAGAGGGATTTGCCGACGTGGAGATGGACGAGCAGGGATATATCTATGCCACTCTCAAGGCGAACACCAAGAAGGAAATTCCTACTATCGGATTCATCAGCCACTACGACACATCACCTGACTGCAGCGGCAAGGACGTGAAGCCACGCATCGTGAAGGCATACGACGGCGGCGACATCGTGCTCTCTGAGGGTATCGTATCATCACCAAAGAAATTCCCTGAGCTGCTTGCCCACAAAGGAGAGGACCTCATCGTGACCGATGGTCACACTCTGCTCGGTGCCGACGACAAGGCTGGTATTGCTGAAATCGTGCAGGCCATGTGCTGGCTGCGCGACCACGACGAGATAAAGCACGGCGACATCCGCATGGGCTTCAACCCCGACGAGGAAATCGGAATGGGTGCCCACCACTTCAACGTGGAGAAATTCGGATGCCAGTGGGCATACACCATCGACGGCGGCGACCTGGGCGACCTGGAATACGAGAACTTCAACGCTGCCGCTGCCAAGATAAACATCAATGGAGTCAGCGTACACCCTGGATTCGCCAAAGGCAAGATGGTGAACGCCAGCATGCTCGCCACTGAACTCGCAGGCATGATGCCTGCCGACGAGAGACCGGAGACCACTGAGGGCTACGAGGGCTTCTATCATCTGCTGGGCATAGAGAGCAACACCGAACACGCCAAGATGTCGTATATCATACGCGACCACGACCGCAAGAAGTTTGAGGACCGCAAGAAGTTCATCGTTTCTGTAGTAGACAAGATGAACGAGAAATACGGTGAGGGAACGGTGGAGATTGCCGTTAACGACCAATATTACAACATGAAGGAGAAGATCGACCCGAACATGCACGTCATCGACATCGTGTTGAAGGCAATGGAGCTTTGCGGCGTGCCACCAAAGGTGCAGCCGATACGTGGCGGCACTGACGGAGCACAGCTCTCGTTCAAGGGTCTGCCTTGTCCTAACATCTTCACCGGCGGCGTGAACTTCCACGGACCATACGAGTTCGTGAGCATCCAGGTGATGGAGAAAGCTATGCAGACAGTGGTGAAGATATGTGAGCTCACCGCTGGATTCAACGACTAAAACAGGAACAAATCCAAATCGGTCATTAGGTTATGACCAATTTAAGATAAAATGAAAAAGCGTAACCGTTTCTGTATCGGTTACGCCTTTTTCATTTCTGCGATTAACAACAAAGCTTTTTCCCTACAACATTTCGCAGAATTCCACCTTCTCCCTGTTTGGTCCTTCTATTGTAAAGAACTTCACGCCGTTTTCCCAGAACGGAAGGCTTTCGACCTGTAAGCCAAGTATCTTGAAACAGTTTGACGATTTCATCTCATCAAACAGTTTATCGATGTTTTTCACATCAATGGCTATATGGTCAATAGCTCCATATTCCATTTTTGCATTATTATTTTGATAAGTTTCTATCACAAGATTGTGAAGTTTGAGAAATGCAACCTCTTCAGTGCCATTGACAGTACGCAATGCGGTTTCGAATCCCAAACTTTTATAGAATTCTATCGTCTTGTTGATGTCGTTGGTCGGGATACCGATATGCTGTACCCCTGTAGTAAAATCCTTGATGTTCATATTATTTCATATTAAAAATTGATTATTTCTGCCCCAAGTTGGAAATAGCTTTGATTGCTCTGTGGGTTCCACATTCCATTGACATATACAGGAATAGTGTAATTCCCCAGTTTCAGGTCGTGACCTGCCCGTAGTGATATATGTACGATTCCCGCCTTGGTGCCGAAGAAATGTGCATCTTCTCCGGCTTTGTTCAACGCAAAGCCTCCACCAACACCCGTATCAACCTTCCAACCGTTGTTATTGTATAATTGGCATTCTGCATAAACGAAAGTGGAATACTTCTGCTGTGTATTATCGCTGTTGCGGTCGCGGCCAAAAACAACGGTAGACCAGCTCAAAGCCAACGGAATCTTCTTTTTATCGAAACGATACCCCACTGTCATATCAAGAAAGCGTCCTGTTTCGTGTGCAGAATAGTTCCAGTATTGTTTATTGTTGTATGTCGCGCCCGGTGAGAAATTATAAGTATCCCAAAGGTCAAGATGCCATCCACCGGCTTTTAGACTCAAGTAGTGGTTGAATTCCTTGTATGACCCTTCAGAATTCACACCGCCCCACAGTCCTACAGTGACATGGTTGTCAGCCATGGAATAGTTGAAATCGGTAAGAAGCACTATTCCGTCGGCCACCTCCATGCCACGCCAGAGATGATTGTTCTGCAGTTTGGCATTGAGATGGAGTTGTGCATGGACAGAGTCTATACACCAGCCAAGTATAAGAAGAAAACAAAGTAGCCTTTTCATCTGATGTCAGGAATGCGTTATTCAATCAAGGTATTCCTCTGGCAGCGTAGGCATTGCTCCGTGTTGTGTGCATACAAACGCAGAAACGTCTACAGCCTTTCTATGTGCTTCGTCCGGGGTCTTGCCTTTCAAGATACTCGCGATAAAGGCGCCGGTGAAAGAATCGCCGGCACCGACAGTGTCGACAACTTCCACATGTGGAGTATCAACGAATGAAACATGTCCCGGAGTAAATACATAACTACCGTTCACACCACATGTAAGGATGAGCATTTTAAGATTGTATTTGCCCATCAACAACCAGCACTTGTTTTGCAAATCAATGCCTGGATATCCGAACAGGCGACTCACCATTATCAGTTCCTCGTCGTTGATTTTCAGAACATCGCATCGTTTCAGACTGTCGGTTATTATTTCCTTCGTAAAGAAGCCCTGCCTCAGGTTTATGTCAAAAATCTTATATGTGTCTTCTCTGTCGGGCATAAGGTCGAGGAAGCGGTGAATGGTACTGCGTGACACCTGGCTGCGCTGTGCCAACGTGCCAAAGCAAACAGCACTACAATGTCTTGCCAAGTCTTCCAGCACCAGAGTAAAAGGGATATTGTCCCATGCCACATTTTCTTTTATGTCATAACACGGAATACCGTTAATGTCGAGCGACACCTGGACTTCTCCTGTCGGATAATCCACTTCATCCATCTGGTATTTAAGATTATGTGAGTCAAGCTCATTTGTCAGTTCCCTCCCCTGTTCGTCTTTGCCAATGGCACTGACAGCACAGCTGTTTATACCGAACTGTGACACATGATAAGCGAAGTTGGCAGGAGCACCGCCTAATTTCTTTCCTTCGGGAAGCATATCGAATAATGCCTCTCCGATTCCAATTACCAATTCTTTCATATTCTTTAAAGTTAATAGTGACAGATTCTTTGTCTCTCCTTTTATGAGACATCATCCCATGATTATGTTCTGTTTGTACGCTGCAAATATATGATTGATTTCTTGGCAGGACTTCCATTTCAGCTCTGTATTTTATTGGGAACGTTACCGCAAACGTTTCCAAAATCTGCAATCGTTTTAACCCTAATCAGTCATTAGGCCGTTATAACATTCTTTAATGATTGCTTGCTGTCTTTTATAAGGCGCCTTTTGCTTGTTTTAAAAAAAACCATACGTTAAAAAATGAAAAAGAGAATACAAACATATATATATAATAAAAATAAAAAATTATCTTTGGCTTCTATATAACGACAGCACTATGAAGCATATAACAATAAAGGACATAGCTAAATCACTTTGCATATCGGTATCCACAGTGTCACGGGCGCTTACTGACGACAAGAACATACGAAAGGAAACACGGGATATGGTCATGGCTGAAGCCAAACGGCTTGGATATAAGCGTAACCCGGTGGCGATGAACCTGAAAATGGGTCGCTCTAACACGATTGGAGTCATTGTTCCGGAGATGCATACGCCATATGCAGCACAAGTAATCAGCGGCATACAGGAAATATTGTATAGGAAGAACCAGAAAGTAGTGTTGGCAGAAAGCGATGAGAATGCAGAACAGGAATATGAGAACCTGAACATGATGGAACAGTTCATGGTGGACGGATTGATTGCGAGCATGTGCAGCTACAGGAAAAACACAGACAAGTATCAGCAACTGGCAAAGCAAGGTATGGCCATCGTCTTTTACGACCGCATACCTTACGGGATGGACATGTCACAAGTGCTGGTGGACGACAACAACGACTCCTTTTTCATGGTAGAACATCTTATCCGTCTGGGGCGTAGACGAATCGCCTACATTCAAGGCCCCAGCGATATATACAACACAAATCCGAGAGGACAAGGGTATCGTGAGGCAATGGAGAAATTCAAGCTATATGATCCGGAACTGATTGTGCGAACAGGCATGACATTCAAGGATGGAGCCGACGCTATAGACCGTCTGACCAGCAACGGCATTGATTTTGACGCAGTATATGCTTTTACCGACACCTTGGCCATAGGAGCCATGAACCGTCTGCAGGATATCGGTAAGCGTGTGCCTGATGATGTTTTCGTTGCAGGATTCTCTGGTACAGAACTTTCCACTATCGTTTCCCCACGCCTCACTACTATGGAACCTCCTCTTGAGGAAATGGGAAAGAAAGCAGCAGAAATGGTGATGGAGAAAATAAACAATCCGGAAATGGAATGCCGCAAAGTGATACTGAAGACAATAATGAGGAAGAGAGAGTCTACGGGAGAAAAAGAAGACTGAAACGATTTCAAACGTTTGCAGATTTTGGAAACGATTGCGGGAACGTTTGCAGGATTTTACGCCACCCGGTTGTATTGACATATCACGATTAAGCCATACATTTGCTGCCAGAAAACAATTTATCAAACGTAATAACTTGAAATCTATGGCAAACAATGTTAATGGTTATTCTTATGACCGCAATCAGGTAAAGGCAGGAATACTGCATTTCGGAGTAGGCAACTTTCATCGTGCCCACTTGGAGTACATGACAAACAATCTGCTTGAGAACACTTCACAGCAGAATTGGGGAATTTGCGGAGCGATGATCCTTCCGTGTGACGAACATCTATACCATGCCCTGAAGAAACAGAACGGTGAATACACACTGACTGTATGTGGACGTGATGACAGTATCAATGTTTACAGGATAGGATCCCTCGTCGAACTATATTGGGGCATTGAGGAACAAGAAAAGATCCTCGACAAGATTGCCGACAAAGACATCAAGATCATAACCCTCACCATTACCGAGGGAGGATACAACATCTCACGCCAGACAGGAGAGTTCATGCTCGACAATGAGCAGGTGGCACACGATCTGGATAATCCGGAACACCCCCAGACGGCTTTCGGATATGTGGCAGAGGGATTGCGTCGCCGCAAGGCTGTCGGCAACGGACCGATAACGATCCTGTCTTGCGACAACCTGCAGCATAATGGAAATACGGCACGAAAGGCATTCATGACTTTCGTGGAGCATCAAGACAAGGAACTTGCCGCATGGATGAAGGAGAATGTGACATTCCCCAATTCAATGGTAGACCGTATAACCCCAGCCACACGTCCCGACGACATCGAACGACTGAACAGACAGAACGGCACAAGCGATGAGGCTCCGGTATATTGTGAGGATTTCATACAGTGGGTTGTGGAAGACGACTTTGCCGCCGGCAGACCTGAATGGGAAACAGTAGGTGCCCAGATGACCGATGACGTTACGGCATTCGAGAACATGAAACTCAGCCTGCTGAACGCTTCACACACACTGCTTTCTTATCCTTCATTCCTCGCCGGCTATCGCAAGGTTGACGCTGCCATGCACGACGAGAGGATAAAGAAGTTTGTACGTGCCTTTATGGATGTGGACATCACGCCATACGTTCCGGCACCTGCCGATACCGACCTGGAAGAATACAAGCAGACCCTCGTAGAGCGTTTCGGCAACCGCATGGTAAGCGACCAGGTGGCACGCCTGTGCTTCGACGGCGCCAGCAAGTTCCCTGTATACGTGATGCCTAACCTTGAAAAGATGATTGCCGACAATGCCAACGGCAAAAATGTGGAATTCAAGCGTGTGGCGTATCTGTTCGCAGCATATCGCCATTATCTGAAATATCATACCGACGACAACGGCGAAGTTTTTGAAGTTGCCGACCCATGGCTCACGGCAGACGACTGGAAACTCATAAAGAGCGACAACGTGTCTGACTTCCTTGGTGTTTCAGCATTTACCAGCACCAACCTTGAGGATGCTGCCGATTTCGCAGGTCTATATGAAAAGATGGCATCTGACATCAAGGATAATGGTGCCATGAAGGTTTTAGAGGAAAAGATATTGTAAGCAATGACCATTCTCTGGAATTCAAGGGCTTATGTCCTGAATTCCAGAGAAATCAAGTATCAACTTAAAAATCACTGAACAATGAGAATATCAATAAAGACCGCAGGTCCGTTTCTACTCCTGACATTCGTGTATTTTATTGTAGGATTCCTTACCACAGTAAACGGACAGTGCCAAGGCCCATTGAAGGTTGCATTTTTGAGTGAGGTTACGGAAAACAATAATTCTCTGACTACGCTCATCTCTTTCTCATTTTTCCTTGGCTACCTGCTGAACAGTTCAAAGACAGGGCGAATGATGAACCGATTGGGATACAAGAAGACTCTTATACGCTCAATGATGGTTATGGTCATAGGAGTAGCCTTTTATCTTGCCTCAGCGCTGTGTGCTGAATATTGCAGTGATGTAACAATAAATATTGGAAACGACAAAGTGCCAATCGGCTATTTTGTTTTCTTGTTCGGATCTTATACAATGGGTACTTCTGCCGCAATGCTCCAGGTAGTGATCAATCCATATATCGCTGCCTACCCGTTGCCTGGCACCCAGGCTGTACAGCGGATGAACTTCACTTGTGCCATAAATTCAATAGGCACTACGATAGCACCGTTCTTTGTCACCGCAGTAATGTTTTCCGGTGTGCCTCTTGACAGAGTCTCCGCCAGCCAGCTCACATTGCCATTCCTTGTGATGATGATTGTCATTGCATTCACCACATGGACTACATCAAAAGCAAGTCTTCCTGACATTGAAGGCACAAGAGAAGAAGTGTCCGACAAGCCCCGTCGCAGTATATGGTCGTTCCGTCATCTCAGATATGGAGTCATCACCATATTCTTTTATGTCGGAACAGAAGTCGGAGTGGGCAACAATATGAATCTGCATGCCATGGATTTGATGAAGCAGGGGTATGATTTGTCCCCGGCCCTTCTTGCCACTCTCTATTGGGGCGGTTTCCTGGTTGGAAGAATGGTGTCGGCAGGATTGAAGAATGTCGCACCACGTCCGATGCTCATCACTGTAACCGTGGCGGCAATAGCTCTGATGACAACATCACTGATTACTGAAAATCTGTGGCTGATGGCAGCCGTCGGACTTTTCCATAGCGTGATGTGGAGTTGCATATTCACACTTTCGGTCGACGGATTGAAAGAATACACATCAAAGGCTTCGGGCATTTTCATGATGGGAGTTTTTGGCGGAGCCGTTTTTCCTGTACTTCAAGGAATGCTTGCCGACAATATGGGTTCATGGCAATATACGTGGTTAATACCATTGTGCTGTGAATTCGTGATACTATGGTATGGTTTGATAGGATACAGAAAAGCTGCAAAAGACCAAATCGGATAATTCCTTCTGCCACATTTTTGTTTATACTGATTATAGTTCGTACCTTTGTGCCATAATCCATATTATGAATTACAGATATGACGCAAACAGTATGAGCGAATTACCACACCTTATAAAAGATCTTGCCCTTATTCTCGTTGTGGCGGGAATAGTGACTATTATTTTCAAGAGGCTGAAGCAGCCACTTGTCCTCGGATATGTGGTTGCCGGCTTTCTGGTAAGTCCCAACATGCCCTACACCATGTCGGTGGTTGACATTGCCGACATCCACACATGGGCAGACATCGGAGTGATGTTCCTGCTCTTCTCGCTGGGACTCGATTTCTCGTTCAAGAAGATTCTCAAGATGGGTTCATCGCCCATCATTGCCACGTGCGCCATCGTGTTCTGCATGATGGCGCTGGGCATCACCGTGGGACACGCCTTCGGATGGGGACGCATGGACTGCATATTCCTCGGCGGAATGCTCGCCATGAGTTCCACCACTATCATATACAAGGCGTTCGATGACCTCGGACTGCGACAGCAGCGCTTTGCCGGCATGGTGATGAGCGTGCTCATCCTTGAAGACATGCTCGCCATAGTGATGATGGTGATGCTCTCGGCATTGGCATCGGGAGCCAACCTCGACGGAGGACAGATGCTGGGCAGCGTGGTGCGCATCGGGTTCTTCCTCGTCTTGTGGTTCGTGGTGGGCATATTCGCCATTCCGTGGCTGCTGCGCTCGTCGCGCAAACTGATAAACAGCGAGACGCTGCTCATCATATCGCTCGGTCTCTGCTGCGCCATGGCAGTGGTGTCTACACAGGTAGGATTCAGCAGCGCCTTCGGTGCGTTCGTCATGGGTTCCATCCTTGCCGAGACGATAGAGGCAGAGAAGATAATAAAGCTGGTGGAACCGGTGAAGAACCTCTTCGGAGCGATATTCTTCGTCTCCGTGGGTATGCTCGTCGACCCGAAGATTCTCGTGGAATACAGTGTGCCGATTCTCGTCCTCGTGATGACAATCCTCATCGGACAGGCCCTCTTCGGCACCTTCGGTTTCCTCATCAGCGGACAGTCATTGAAGTCTGCCATGCAGTGCGGATTCTCCATGGCTCAGATCGGTGAGTTCTCGTTCATCATTGCCTCGCTCGGACTGTCGCTCGGCGTCATCGGCAATTTCCTCTATCCGGTAGTGGTGGCGGTGAGTGTCATCACCACATTCCTCACGCCATATATGATAAGACTCTCCACACCGACCTACAACAAGCTGGAGAAGCATCTTTCAAAGGACATCATACATATCCTCAACGACTTCGCCATCAGCCGTCCCTCCTCTGCCCCGCAGGGCAACTGGCGCAAACTGCTGATACAGCTGTTCAGAATCACTCTGGTATATTCCATCCTCTCCGTAGCGGTGATAACGCTGATGTTCACCTTCGCCCTTATCCCGCTCCGCCAGATACTGCCCCACTGGTGGGCAAACGCCACATGCGGACTGATGACGATTGCCATGATAGCGCCGTTCTTGAGAGCCATGGTGATGAAGAAGAACCACAGCGAGGAGTTCAAGGCGCTGTGGCAAGAGAACTGGATGAACCACGCTCCGCTCATCGTCACCATCATCGTGCGCTTCATGATAGCCATGGCTTTCATATTCTATATCTGCAACTATCTCACCCGCTTCACCCATGCGCTGATGATAGTCATCGCCGTTACGATGGTCACACTGATGGTACTGTCGAGAAGACTCAAGAGGAGGAGCATAGAGATGGAGAGGATGTTCATACGCAACCTGCGGTCGAAAGACATCGAAGCACAGGTCTACGGCCACAAGCGTCCGCTCTATGAGGGCCATCTGCTCGACAGAGACATTCATATCTCCGACTTCGACGTGCCGGAGGATTCACGCTGGGCTGGCAAGACTCTGGCGGATATGAAACTGAGGGGACGGTTTGGAGTGAATGTGAGCAGCATCCTGCGCGGCACCCAACGCATCAATATCCCCAACGGCGACAACCTGATATTCCCGGGCGACAAGCTGCAGGTGATTGGCGACGACGATCAGCTGACTGCCTTCGGCAAGGCATTGCGAAGCGACCTCCACCCCGAAGATCCCGACATAGAGAAGAGGGAGATGAAACTGCGCCAGCTCGTGATATGCCGGGACGGACAGTTCTTCGGCAAGACCCTCTCTGAGAGTGGCATCCGCGACGAATACAACTGTATGGTGGTGGGTATGGAGGAAGGCGAAGAGGCTCTCTCGCTGCTCACTCCCGACCATAAGTTTGCTGATGAAGACACTATCTGGGTGGTAGGTGAAAAGGAAGACTTGGAACGGCTGCAGAAGGCTAACAGGATGAAAGAGGATTCCAATTCTTAATCCTTGATTGCCTTGCAGATGAGATTCTGCTGACTTCAGCCCATCCTGTCATATATAGCCCATCAAGATCTTCCCCTTTCTATTTTAAAACACCAATAAAAGAGAATAATAACAAGAAATGAATCCAAAGATCAGAGGTACGATTTGCGGCATCCTCGCCGCTGTCAGCTATGGCACTAACCCGCTTGGTGCCCTGAACCTTTATGCCGACGGTTTGAACACCAACTCGGTGATTTTCTATCGTTACGCCTTCGCCACACTGATTCTCGCAGTGATGATGGTGGCACAGCGCAAGTCGTTTGCCTTGACGCTACGTGAGATAAAGACGTTGGCAACGCTCGGCACACTGATGGTGGCATCGTCGCTGACATTGTTTTTCAGTTTCAATTTCATGGATGCCGGAATCGCCTCCACCATTCTGTTTGTTTATCCAGTGATGGTGGCAGTGATAATGGCAGTGTTCTTCAAGGAGCGCGTCACGGCAGTCACCGTAGTCTCCATCATCCTCGCCCTCAGCGGCATCAGTCTGCTATACAAGGGTGGCGACGGAGCTACACTGTCCACCATCGGCGTGCTCTTCGTCATCATATCGTCGCTCACCTATGCCGTGTATATCGTGGTGGTCAACAAGTCGTCGCTGCGCCTGTCGTCGGTCAAGCTCACGTTCTATGTGCTCTTCATCGGAACGTTCATCCTCATCGGCTATTCCTTCGTAGGTCCCGACGCCCGGCTGCAGCCGCTCACCTCCATGCACGAACTGGTGTATGCCTTGGTGCTCGCCGTATTCCCTACGGTGATATCACTGGTGCTCATGGTCGTTGCCGTACACGACATCGGCTCTACTCCTACTGCGGTGATGGGAGCCTTGGAACCTATCACGGCGGTATGCATCGGCATATTTGTCTTCGGCGAGTCTTTCAGCATGCGTCTCGGCATCGGCATCCTGCTTATTCTGACTGCCGTGATTCTCATCGTTACGGGCAAATCCCTGCCTACACAGCATATCACATACGTATTCTCCCGCATCGGTCATAAGATGAAGAAGAAATGGAGATGGAAGAGTTGAACAGGAACCATCATAACCATAGAACCCATCCTGACCTTTCCAAAGGGAAGAAACCCCAATAAGCAAGGAATAAAACCAAAAGCCGTGTTGACAATGCTACAGAGAGTGTAGTTGTCAACACGGCTTATTGTTTGTTCCCGAATGGTCTAATGACCGTTTGGGGATTATCCCTAATCCATAATGATTGGGTTATCCCCCACTGGCATCAAGGAGTGTCCCGATGTGCCAGTTGAGGGATGATGGATTCAGTATTACTTCACAGGAATTTCCTCGAGAGTCTTCACGAGCAGATCCCAGAACATAGGAACTGTAGGAATCAGGCAACGCTCGTTCTGAGTGTGAGGTGAACGGAGTGTCGGACCGAATGAGCAGATGTCAAGACCTGGATATTTGTTCAGGATCATGCTGCACTCCAGACCTGCATGTACCACCTGTACTGTAGGCTCCTTGTTGAAGAGTTTGCGGTAGATGCCACACATCTCCTTGATCAGCTCGCTGTCTGGGTTTGGATCCCAGCCGCCATACTCGCCGCTGAACACCACCTTCATGCCTGCCATGTTCAGGCAGCTCTCGATAGAAGCGCCGATCTCTGCCTTCACGCTATCGCTTGAGCTGCGTGCCAGGAACTTGAATGCCACGCTGCCACCCTCGATGTTGATGATAGCGAAGTTTGATGATGTTTCCACGATTCCAGGGATAGACGGGATGTAGCGCCATACGCCGTTGTGAACAGCATAGATAGCGTCAACGATGTTGTCCTGTATCTCCTGTGGCATCTGTGTTGCAGGCAGCTCCACATCCTCTACCACTACTTCGATACCGTCCTCTATACCCTTATATTCAGCGATGAAATCCTCCTTGAAGTCAGCGCAGAGAGCCATGAAGTCTTCCTTGTTCTCCTTAGGCATTGTGAGCACTGCCGTAGCCTCAAAAGGAATGGCGTTACGCATGTTTCCTCCGTGCCATGTAGCCAGACGGGCCTCGTCGTCGGTGATTGCCTCGCGAACGATGCGCACGAGCATCTTGTTGGCGTTTCCTCTGCCCAGACCGATTTCCAGACCAGAGTGTCCACCCTTCAAGCCCTTCACAGTCACTGCAACGGCGATGTCGGTCTTGTCGGTCTCCACTTCCTTATAGTCGAGAGTTGCTGTGATGTCCACACCACCGGCACTACCGATGATGAGCTCGCCCTCGTCCTCTGTGTCGAGGTTCAGGAGGATTGTTCCCTCGAGCTCGCCCTCCGGCAGGCCGGTAACACCAAACATGCCTGTCTCTTCATCAGCGGTGATGAGAGCCTCCAGCGGACCGTGCTTCAGCGTGTTGTCCTCCATGATTGCCATGATGGCAGCCACTCCCATACCGTTGTCGGCGCCGAGCGTAGTGCCCTTTGCTCTTACCCACTCACCGTCGATCCATGTCTCGATAGGATCGGTCTCGAAGTTGTGAGTGCTCTTGAGATCCTTCTGTGGCACCATGTCCATGTGGGCCTGCAGAATGGCAGTCTTGCGGTTTTCCATACCAGCGGATGCCGGTTTGCGCATCACGATGTTTCCGGCTGCATCCTGGAATGCCTCCACACCAACACGTTTTGCAAACTCAAGCAAGAACTTTTGCACTTTCTCCAAATGTCCTGATGGGCGTGGCACTTTTGTCAGCTCATCGAAGTTTCTCCAGATGCACTCTGGCTTCAGGTTTCTGATTTCACTCATAGTATTTAAAGTTTAGGCTCCTCCGGCATCGCATTCTTCGTGCGGAGAAGCGTGGTTGTAAAAAAAGTCGGTTTCGTTATCTCTGCGCCATACTGTCCGTTTCCTCCCTTTCCACTATTTCCGAGATGGCTTGCGGACGGGCTTTCAGCATTATCATAGCCCACACACCGAGCAGCACCACGAGCATCGTCTGTATGGTGTGCACGATGAGCACAAACGAGAGTGCCTCGTCTGCCGTGATGGCATTGGGACCGAGGGCTGCCGAACCATACAGCAGCAGCATCGTCTTCACGGCGAAATGCCATGGTCCGGCTCCGTTTGGCGTGGGCACTATCACCGCTATGCTTCCCACCACGAAGGTGGCAAGGGCACATGTCACTCCCATGCCCGAGGTGAAGCCGAAGCAGAAGAACGTGAGATAGTAGTGAAGGAAGTAGCTCACCCATATTCCGAGCGTCAGCACTATGAAGAGCGGTATGTTCTTCACGCTCTTCAGCGAGAGCATTCCCTGCCAGATGCCGCTGAGCGTTGCCTTCACCTTATTGTATATCGACAGGCGTTTGAGCAGGAAATGGAGCAACACCAGCACTGCCACGGCGCAAATCGCCGTCACCACATATCCTGTGGCAGAGAATTTTGCCAGTATGGCGTCGATGCTCGTTCCGGTGCTCAGAAAGAAGCTCTCGAAGATGCTCATCTGCGCCAGCAGCGTCACTCCCGTCACTATCATCACGAGCAGCGTGTCGATGGCTCGCTCCGTGACCACCGTCCCCAAGGCTTTCGGAAACGACACTCCGTCGCATTTCTTCAACACTCCGCAGCGTGTAAACTCGCCCACCCGGGGTATCACGAGACTTGCGGCGTATGACAGGAAGATGGCGTTGACGCATGTGGAGAGGCGTGGCTTCTCGCCCACCGGCTCCAGGGTCTGCTTCCATCTTATGCCTCTGAAGAGCTGTGCCGTGATACCGAACGGCAGCGACAGCAGCATCCATGTCCAGTCCATGTCGTGTAGCATCACTTTCTCTATGCGTTTGAAGTCGAAGTCGCGATACATCCAATATAATATCACTCCTCCGAGCAACACGGGCAGCACGAATTTCAGAGCTACATTGCTTATCTTTGTTCTTTTCACTTATATTCTCTTTCCTTTGACATTGCAAAGATAAACTAAATCGTGAGCAATACAAAATAATTTATTTATTTTAAGTCCAAACCAGTCATAACACCGTCTATTACCGTTTTGGGTTGAATTACGAAGTTTCGCTCATCTTGTTCTTAAGAAACCGGTCAAACATGATAATCAACACAGGGAATCTGCGTTACAGCATCTGTATCTCATACACCTTATCTTATTAATAGAATATCACCAACAAACCCTAAAAACTTACTGTTTATCGACAAAACGAACAGTATATGTAAAATTTTAGCATTTTTCTTGCAGTATATCCGAAATAATCATTACTTTTGCAATACGAAAACACAGACAATATACGAAACTAATCACAATAAAAACGAAAAGATATGAGAAAGACTTTACTAACAATGGTTGCGATGATGGCAACAAGCAGTGCGATGATGGCACAGAATGGGATAACTGAAATTCCTGACCCAGAAGGTGTGCAGCTCATGGGCACAACATTGTCTCCAAACGGCAAATTCTTTGGCGGTGTGGGATATGGCGTCAACGAAGCATGGATATACGATATGGAAAGCAAGAAGTTTGTGGCTTTCCCTGCCGCTGACGCAGAAGCAGACGTACAGATCAAGTCTATGGCCGACAATGGCGTGGCTGTGGGATGGAGCGGTCCTGCCGCAACATTCGATTTCGCCACCGAGCAGTGCACTCAGTACGGCGAGGACGGACAGTATACTTTCATGGGTATCAGTCCGAACGGAAAACTGATTGTTGGTGCTCACTACGACGGTGATGACTCCGAGGGAACACCTTGTATCTTCAACGAGGGCACTCCGGTAGACCTGCCGCAGCCTTCTGACAAGTTCCTCGGTGCCACCAGTTCCGGTGCTACTGCCCTGTCGGTTTCCAACGACTCCATAATATCCGGATATTGGGTTGATGATATGGCTACGCGTCCTGCCCTGCTGTGGGCTCCAAACCGCGACGGAAAGACATTTATGCCTTATCCTTTCTCCCGTCCGTATTTTGCGGCTACAACGGAATCTACTTTGCCATTCACAATATTCAGCTGCGACCAGACTGTGATGAGTGCCAACGGAAAATACCTGGTGATAAACTACGAGCAGTATACCGCTGACAGGGAAGTCATCCAGAGCGTGGCACGCTACAACACAGAGAACGACTCTCTGGAGATATTCACTCCTAATGCCGAAGACGAGATGTTCGTAGATCCAGAAAGTCAGGTGTTTGGTTGCGCCGTTTCTGACGAAGGCACAATCATCGGATTCTATGGCGGACTCTACGGACCGCGTCTGGGATTCATCTGGAAGAAGGGCGACGAAAGCATCAAGGCGCTCGCCTCTGAATTCCCTAAGGCTACTCTCCTTGCCGACTACGACAACGGTGCATTTAATGTTCCTTCTGCCATCTCTGCCGACGGACGCTACATCGCCGGATTCGCATACAAAGAGGATCCTTCTTCTGATGAGCTCGGCGGCGGATATGTGTCTTGGGTTCTCGACACTCAGTATGACGACACCGACGCCGTGGAGTCTGCACCATCTGCCGACGGCACTGCAAACAAAGTTGTGGCTCGTTTCACAGCCGACGGCAAGCAGGTTCAGAAGGACGCCAAGGTGCGTGGCTTCAATATGATGCTCATGAGAAACGGAAAGGCTATCAAGTCTTTCAACAGATAACGACAGCCGCCATATCGCGGAATGACTGATTTTCCCGGATATGGCAGCAGCCGAAAAACAATACGAGGGGCGGACTCACAGACGGGGTCCGCTCTTTTTTTTAATTGATTGTCTTGTGATTTCACACAAATTACGCTACCTTTGCCTTGAAGAAGAAAACAAACGAAAATACAAGACAATGAGAACATCGAGATTCCTACCCCTATTCATAATAGCAGCAGCGATATTCACCATCACGGCAGCATGCTCATCCGACAAGAAAAGCGACGACAAACCTGCTGTGGTGAAAGACGAGCGCATACCCGGCGACTCCACATTCTACGGACTTGCCTGCGAGGGATGCACCGACTCCGTAGTGGTAGTGCTGCCTACCGACGACAGCGACCCCATAACGTTCAGCATCATCGATGCCATGCAGTCCCGACAGGTGTTCGGCAGACCGAAGATCGGTGACCAGCTCGCCATCGTAATAAACAAGGAGGACAAGAGGAAGGCGGACATCGTGATAGACCTCGATGAGCTGAAGGGCACATGGGTGTATCAGGTGATGCCGAAACTGCGCAAGATGCCCCACATCGCCGGTATGCCGCAGCCAAAAGCCAGTCCGGAACGCGACTCCATGATACAGAAGCTGATGGTGCCGATAGAACAGGGATTCAAAATCAAGAAGCAGTTCACGATGGATCCCGTGGGACTGCGTTTCAAGCAGACGAGTCTGACGGGCGAGAGCCCCGTGGAATATCCACAGGCGGAATACTACAAGGAGTGGCATGTGCTCAACGGCAGACTGGTGTTCACCGAGGGAACGATAGACACCGGCAGCAAGAAGCGTCGCAAACTGAAACCTCAGAAAGACACCGTGGAGATTGTACTCATGATGAAAGACAGTCTGCAGCTGAAATTCAAAGACGGCATAAAGGCATACTACCGCAAGAAGTGACGGCAAGGCGCTGACGCATAGCGTCTTACAGTCATTACATGTTTTATGTTACATATTTTATGTAATGCAAAGATACACCTTTCGTCAGACTGTTGCAAGTAAAAGCCAAACGATTTTTCTTCGAGATTAACCCCCGAACGGTCATTAGGCCGTTTAATGTAATATTCTATAACTGCGTCAAAGTCCCTGGCTCTATGCCGCCACAGCATTTCATTTCCGAAAGACAACATCTTCCGGGCCACCAAACCGTAATGACATCAACCACCATAGCGTCAGAAAAAAACATAGACAGCATCGGAATCGGAAACACTGCCCTCTGCTGTCTATAAAATGTGCTTTCCATAAGTATTAGTTTTCGGAAATATTAATCTATCCTAACGACATATTATTTATATAACTATCCCTTTTTATCATCACCTATGATTCACTCATATTATGATTCCTTTTTCAATGTCCATTCATAACTTTAACCTTTTATGATTCACTTATACTATTCCTTTATATTATCCTACTATTCCTTTTTAAACATACTATATTCTATATTATATATTGTCCTAAGTTATTCTTTATCCTTTCCGTCTACATCCTTCCAACATCTTTTCTCTTTAACCCAAATCGGTCATTAGGGCTTGCTTGTATTTTGATTATTTAGAAGAGTGGTTTTTAACGGCCTGATGACCGTTTTGGGGTTAACCAAAAGACCACCGTCTCTTGTCACATCGCAAAGATATGCATACTCTCCGAATAATCACAATTTTGTCAAGATTATGGCTTCCAAATTCTTGAATTTGTACGCAATACTGCATAAACAGGACGTTTTACGAGGGCTTCGCATCGCGTGTTCCCTGATTTTGTAATCATAATTTGCCTATCAGACGCACAAAGAAAATACCGGGTCACTTCCTTTTCTTAGACAATGAGTGCCGGTCGTTGATTGATTTAGACAAAAACCTGGATAAACCCCTGTATGCTTTTGCGAGGTGGCTACATCGTTGCCACCGATTTCTGTCGTGCAGGTTGACTGTCGAGAGCTTGCTCTCGTAAGGGCGACCTGTGCGGCAGAAATCAAGCCGTAAGGCTCGCAAAAGCATACAGGGGTTTATCCAGGTTTTTGTCTGAAATCAGAGGACGAACCGTACAGGGAATAGGGAGTGCCCCAGCACTTGCAAATCCACATGCATCCTAACCAAAATCCAAGAATCATTAACTCAATATAATAAAAAATCACCACCATCTGCTGGTGGATGGAATTACACTCCCTTATTACATCAACGAGTAATATTGATTTTTTCAAAAAGAAGTATCATAGTATCATTCTGCCCCCAATGAAGCCACTAATCCACTATACGCCAACGATTTAGCAAATGACACTTTTCCGAATGTTTTACAGAAAAGTATCATAGATGTATCATCCCTTTCGCCCACGGAGATTCTCATCCGACGTAGAGAAATCACAAAGCCTATTTTCATTCCATGAATACAACTGATTTGTAAAATATGTAAGACTCATTTCTCAAAATACTACATACCTTGCTCAGCACTGCTTTTCAAAAAGAGCGATCGTAGGTTTAAATATGCTCATTACGCAATAAATTTAACGAATATCATACGCAACTGTAAATATTTTTATATATTTGCAAAAGAGAGTTATTTAGAGACAGTAAAAACTATTTAAACTTAGTACTTATGAAAAAGGACAATTTCTTTTATTTAAATCCACAGACATCCAAGCTATTGATGACATTATTGATGTGGTTATCTTTGTTGACTAACGCCGTTCAGGCACAGAATCCCCAACCTTATGTAGTATACGACCCTACCGATGGAGTATTAACATTCATGTATGGGAAAACAAAACCGAGTGGAGCCTATTCGCTTTACCCTGATGACAGAGTGCCTATCTGGGTAGGAGAAAGTTCGAGGGATGTCAAAAAAGTGGTGTTCGACGCATCGTTTGCGAATGCAAGGCCTACAAGTTGCTTTTGGTGGTTTGCCCAAATGAATAATCTTACTGATATTGAAGGAATTGAGAATCTGAATACTGAGGATGTAACTTTAATGGGCAACATGTTCTATAACTGCACTAGCCTGAAATCACTAAATCTATCAAGTTTTAATACCGGGAAGGTTACAAATATGGATTGCATGTTCTGGGGATGTTCAAGTCTGACTTCCCTTAACTTATCTAACTTCAATACCGAGAAAGTAACGGATATGAGTGATATGTTTGGTAATTGTATAAATCTGACATCACTTGATGTTTCAAATTTCAACACATCAAACGTAACAGATATGAAATCCATGTTCTCCTGCTGCTCTTCATTAACATCGCTAGACCTCTCCAGCTTCACGAATCAGAATGTGAAGAATATGAGTTATATGTTCATGAACTGCGGTGAACTCGAATCCATCAACATGCAAAACTTCGGTTCTGAAAATGTAACGGACATGAGTTTCATGTTCAAGAATTGTTCATCATTGACATCGCTCGACCTATCTAAATTCAATACCGAGAAAGTGACAAACATGGCGGCTATGTTCAGCTGCTGTATGGACCTCAGGTCTATAGAAAATTCAGATTTCAACACTACGAATGTGAAGGATATGTACAAGATGTTTCATAACTGTGTGAATCTAACATCAATAGATACGCAAAACTGGAACACTGAAAATGTAACGGATATGAATTCAATGTTCGCTTATTGTGGGAGCCTCACGTCAATTGACATTTCTAATTTCAACACTTCTAAAGTGAAGGATATGACCGAGATGTTCTATTTTTGTAAATCTCTCACCACTATATATGCCAGTGAGAGGTTTGCAACAACGGCTATAGAGAATGGCGATGGTATGTTTTCTAACTGCTACAACCTGAAAGGTGCTATAGAATACGACTCTTACAAAACCAGCTATCGGTATGCCAACTATATTAATGGATATTTCACCTACAAGACTCCTTCAGCCATAGAATACCTAAAACAGGATAATGGGGAAACAGTATATTTCGACTTGATGGGTCGAAAGACAAGGAAATTGTCCAAAGGCATCAATATCATAAGACATGGAAACAAAAGCATAAAAGTGATGGCCACACAGAATCCTCATTGACTCCTACATCACGGGTAAGCCCTTTGCTTTTTAACCCAAATCACAATCATTGGCAAAGACAACAAAAACGTCACGAAATGGGCAAGCAGCGTGCCCATGTGGGGCAAGCACGTTACCCAACAGGGGCAAGCACCTTGCCCCATGTGGGCACGGGTGATGCTCAAAACATGCCCAAAACACTTTAATACTCATCCTGACCTACCCAAAGGATAACCCATCCTAAACTCAAACCCATCCTAACCTTCCCAAAGGGAAGGAACATATTACTCCGGATATTGACACCAGCACCACATAACCTAAAACCCAGCACCACCTAATAACTTAAGCCCCCACCTAGCCTCCCCCGAAGGGGAGGGACAGTCACTATTGCTGCTGACAAACCGTTGATAATCAGATGACTACTGACTAAAATCATGTAGCCAAAGGTATCCGTCCCTCCCCTTCGGGAGAGGCTAGGTGGGGGCTGAGGTTAATATTCTGAGTAACTTGTTCCTTCCCTTGGGGAAGGTTAGGATGGGTTATTCTTTAAACCATCCAGACAATTACCAGATGGTTTTTGCGCATATTAAAATGCGGAAGTGTCTGTAATTCAGATACTTCCGCACTCCCGACCAGATGGTTGACAATTTTATTCAAAAATTGTCTTTATCTTTGATTTAACCCAAATCGGTCATTAGACCGTTTGAGGTTTATAACTGAGCCAGCTCTACTACCTTGTCTACAGCGGCAGAAAGACCGTCGACGTTCTTTCCTCCGGCTGTGGCGAAGTGAGGCTGACCGCCACCGCCACCCTGAATCAGTTTGGCAGCCTCGCGGATAACCTTACCGGCATTGAAACCGCGGTCGCTTACGAGGTCGTCGGTGGCCATGACGGTGAGCAACGGCTTGTTGTCATGCTTGCTGCCGATGACGCAGAGCATATTCTCCGGCTGTGCGGCACGGAGCTTGAAAGCGAGGTCTTTGGCTGCCTCTGGAGTCATCGGCAACACGCAGGTAACGACCTTCACGCCGCCAACCTCACGAGCCTGCTGCAAAAGACGCTCCTTGGCACGCTCCACTGCCTCAGCCTGGAACTTCTCGATGCTCTTCTTCATAGCCTCGTGCTCCTCGATGTATTTGCCGATGACGGTCTGCAGGTCCTTGGCATTGTGGAAGAGAGCCTTGATAGCCTTCATACCGTCCTCCAAGTCGTACATCATCTGCTCGCAGGCAGCGCCTGTCTTTGCCTCGATACGACGGATGCCGGCGGCAACGCTGCTCTCAGAAACGATCTTCAGCATACCGATGTGACCGGTGCTATGAGCATGGATACCACCACAGAACTCAACACTCGGACCAAACTGCACCACGCGGACCCTGTCGCCGTATTTCTCACCGAACAATGCTATAGCTCCGAGCTGCTTAGCCTCCTCTATCGGCACGTTGCGATGATCCTGCAACGGGATGTCCTGACGAATCATATCGTTGACGATACGCTCAACCTGACGGATTTCCTCGTCGGTTACCTTCTGGAAATGAGCGAAGTCGAAACGCAATGTGTCTGGCGACACGAATGATCCCTTCTGCTCCACGTGGTCACCGAGCACCTGCTTGAGGGCATAGTCGAGGAGGTGGGTTGCAGTATGGTTGGCTGCACTCGCCTCACGCTTGTCGGTATCCACACAAGCCATGAATTCTGCCTCTACGTTCTTTGGCAGAGCCTTCACGATATGTACAGACTGGTTGTTCTCACGTTTGGTGTCGGTGATGGTGATGGTCTCCTCCTCGTTTACGAGGACACCGGTGTCGCCCACCTGACCTCCCATCTCGCCATAGAATGGGGTGTTGTCGAGAACAAGCTCAAAGTATGTGTTCTTCTTCTGCGTCACCTTGCGGTAGCGCAGGATGTGACATTCATATTCAGTATAGTCGTAGCCCACGAACTGCTGCTCGCCCGGACGAACCTCAATCCAGTCGCCGTTTTCCACAGCTGCCGCATTGCGGGCACGCTCCTTCTGCTTCTGCATCTCTACGTCAAACTGCTTCTCGTCTACGGTGACACCGCTCTCACGACAGATAAGCTCGGTGAGGTCGAGTGGGAATCCGTAGGTGTCGAAGAGGCGGAACGCCTGTGTGCCGTCGAGCTCTGTCTTGCCGGCAGCCTTCACAGCCTCGATGGCGCTGCTGAGCATGCTGATACCGTTGGAGAGTGTGCGCAGGAACGACTCCTCCTCCTCTTTTATCACCTTTGTGATGAGTTCGCGCTGGGCAGCAAGCTCCGGGAATGCTCCGCCCATCTCCTGTACCAATACCGGCACGAGACGGAAGAGGAACGACTCCTTCTGACCCAGGAAGGTGTAGGCATAACGCACGGCACGACGAAGGATGCGGCGGATGACGTATCCAGCCTTGGCGTTGCTTGGCAGCTGACCGTCGGCAATAGAGAATGCCACGGCACGGAGGTGGTCGGCAACGACACGCATAGCCACGTCAACTTCCTCTGTCTCGCCGTATTTCAGACCAGAGAGAGTGCTGATTTCCTTTATGATAGGCTGGAAGATGTCGGTGTCGTAGTTAGAATGCTTACCCTGCAGAGCGCGCACAAGTCGCTCGAAGCCCATACCGGTATCGATGACGTGCATTGGCAGGGGTTCGAGAGAACCGTCGGCCTTGCGGTTGAACTGCATGAACACGATGTTCCAGATCTCAATCACCTGTGGGTCGTCCTTGTTTACGAGTTCGCGTCCCGGTGTCTTTGCCTTCTCCTCCGGAGTGCGGGAGTCGAGATGAATCTCAGAGCATGGACCGCAAGGGCCTGTGTCGCCCATCTCCCAGAAGTTGTCGTGCTTGTTGCCATTGATGATATGGTCGGCAGGCACATGCTTGAGCCAGAAGCCGGCTGCCTCATCGTCGCGAGCGAGTCCATCCTCGGGAGAGCCCTCGAATACTGTGACGTAGAGGTCGTTTGGATCGAGATGAATCACGTCAACGAGGTATTCCCATGCGTAGTCGATGGCGCCCTCCTTGAAGTAGTCGCCGAAGCTCCAGTTGCCGAGCATCTCAAACATGGTGTGGTGGTAGGTGTCGTGGCCCACTTCCTCGAGGTCGTTGTGCTTACCGCTCACGCGCAGACACTTCTGTGTGTCGGCACGACGGCGTGGCTCCGGCTCGCGGGTGCCGAGGATAATGTCTTTCCACTGGTTCATACCTGCATTGGTGAACATCAGCGTAGGGTCGTCTTTGATGACCATTGGCGCTGACGGTACAATAACGTGTCCTTTCGACTCGAAGAATTTCTTGAATGAGTCGCGGATTTCATTTGCTGTCATCATCGTATTCTTGTTTCTTTAATAATATTTCTTTTTGACTCTGTTGCTAAGGGCACAGGAAAAGGGCAATGATATTGCCGGGTGTGCTTGCCCATGCCTCTTACCTATTGATATAATCGGCAAAATTAAAAAAAATATGATAAACAGCCAAATTATTTGTTATCCTTGTGTTTTTTAGCGTGTTATAAGCCACGGATGTTGACGAAACAGAAGAAAATTATTATCTTTGCCGAAGAAAGTATATAATATGGCACTTAACACGGAAAAGAAACTGAAACTGTATTACTCCATCAAGGAGGTGGCAGAGATGCTGGGCGTCTCTGAAAGCATGTTGCGCTTCTGGGAGAAGGAAATTCCGATGATAAAACCCAAGACCACGGGCAACAATATCCGACAGTATACGGAGCAGGACATCGAGAACATCAAGGTGGTGTACAACCTGGTGAAGGTGCGTGGCTTCAAGCTTGCCGCCGCCCGCAAGATGCTGAAGGAACAGAAGAATGCCGTAAGCTCCGACACCAAGGTGCTGGAGACGCTCATAAAGCTGCGCGACCAGCTGCAGGAGATGAAAAAGCAGTTCGACTACCTTACGTAATGACGGATTCAACCCAAAAACGGCAATCAGGGGGCTGCGGAATAAGTTATGGAATACAATTAAGGAAGAAAAGAAATAGAAAACAAGTAGGGACGATCGGGCTCGAACCGATGACCTCTGCAATGTGACTGCAGCGCTCTAAACCAACTGGGCTACGCCCCTGTGTTTCTATTACCGGCACAAAAGTACACTATTTATTTGAACCGACAAAATAATTTGCACTTTTTATACTTTCACGATAAGCTATCAGAATTATTTTTCTTGTTAGAATACAAAAGCTCTGAAATTGTAGAAACAAAACAATTCGCAGGTTCTATCATTGTTGCCACTTCCTCTTCAGAAACATCATAATTACAATTATAATCTGCTTTTTTTCGAAGTTGTTCCATACGAGAGAAGAAGCTACCTAATGACACATCGACAATTTTTGTTTTCACAAAATGTAAGCCAAACAAAGATAAAGTTCCTTCATGGGTGTGTGCCGAAAAACCATATTCCAACAATAATGCTTGGGCAGCATGAAAGCATGAATAATAAAATCTGTTAGCAGCCAAATCCCAAAGCTTCATACCCACCATCTGCCTTGCCTCTTCCAGAAAACGGATAGATTTATCCATTCTCAACTTAACCATATACTGGCGTTCACAATCGGTTAATCCCATAACAAAATTCCATCTCGTTGAACATTCTTATAAAAGGGGGTCATTTTATTGCTATCCCATTCTTTCTGAGTATACATCACAGGTGAAATATTTTCACCGATTTCCCATCCCAACGAAGTCAGCGGAAAAGTTATAGTGTCATAATCAGAAGGTTCCAACACGTCTTTATTCAATATGACCAAAATATCCCAATCACTTCCTGGGTGCGCTGTGCCACGCGCTTGCGAACCGAAGAGAAATGCTTTTCCTCCCATCGGCATATTATTCTTCAAGCTACGACGAATATCATCTAATATTGTATTATTGTCCATACGCTCAATCATAATATCACAATTCAATGCACAAATATACGAAGAAATATAAAACAATCAAAGAAAGTATCAAAAAAAATGCCAAGCCCACTGAAGGACTTGGCATATATTTTATCTGTCGGAAACGACAGACGTACTTAGAAAGATTCGCAATTACTTAACGAACTTCTTGCCGTTCTGGATAGCGATGCCCTTGAAGTTAGAGCTTACGCGCTGACCAGCGAGGTTGTAGATAGGAGCGTTAGCGTCTGCCTCTGGAGCAACAACGTTGCTGATGCCGTTAACATCACCGTTAGCATCGAAAGCAAGACCGCAAAGCATGATCTTAGAACCAGATACCCAGAAGAAGTATGTGTTACCTGGCTCAACGTCGTAAGCAAGAGCTGCGTAAACGTCAGCGTCTGTAGCCTGCTCTGCGGCCAGACCACCGTCAGCAGTGATGTACTGTCCCCATACGTCTGTAGCGTAATCGCCCATAGCACCGAAGTCAAGCTCCTCATTCTCGATAACTGAGTTAGGAACCTTAGCTGTCCAGATCTTCTTTTTACAACCATACTTAGCTGCAACATAAACCTTACCAGCAACAGCAGGAGTGAACTCTACGTGAGCAGATGTAGAACCAGCTTTGTCCAAAGAAGCGTCAACACCGTTTGTATTGCCCTGGATGTAAGCATTAGAGAAAGTCTTGCCCTGTGACACGAAAGTCTCAGCTGTAGCAGGATCGCTCTTTACTGTCCAGTTTCCACCACCGTCGAGAAGAACAACCTTGGCGTTCTGAATCTCTGTAGCTACAGTTGTAGGCTCACCTGCGTTAGCAACTACATCATTAACAGCAGCTGTTGAAGGAACTGCATTCCACTGACCCTGTGCGTTAGCACATACTGCCATAAACATAGCAGCTACGAAAAGTAAACTCTTTTTCATAATTTGTTTTGTTTTTAAGTTATTAATAAAATTGATCGTTTGGTTCAAGTCCATCGCTGGATTTATGATATCCAGCAATGAACTCGGATTATTATCACATTGTCGTTATATATTCAGAATCTTACTCGCCAGCCTTCACTGCCTTGATAGTGTAGCGCTTGGCAGAGCTTGTGGCATTGAACTTGAACTTTGAGCTGAGAGAGGTGTAGACAGTAAGGTCGTTACCCTCTATCACTCCACCTGTGTTTCTTGCTGCTGCAGCAGAACCGTTTCCGAATGTGTAACGGTTTTCACCAGCCTTGGCAACGTTGAACACAGCCTCCTGGTCCATTTTCAAAGTAGCGGAAGCTATCTTCACTGTGATTGCCTGAGTGTTTTCAGCCTCAAACTTGCTGATTGTAACAACTACATCAGAAGCTTTCTCGTTTCCGTCTTCGTCAAACATAGAACCATTGAAAGTTCCACCTACGAGAACAGATGCATCGGTGTGTGTCACTGGGTCATCATCATCGTCGCATGCAGCGAATGTGAGCGAGAAGAGAACACCAAGCATCAAAAACAATATACTTTTCAGTTTCATTTTCTTTTCTGTTTTAATTCGGTTAATAATGAAGCAGGATTATTCTGCATCGCTTTCCTCTGCTGTGCTATATGTACGGAAGCCAGGGTTCTGGTCGGCAGCAGTGATACCTGAGTTGATCTGTATCTCGTTCTCTGGAATTGGACGCAGCCATTTGATCTGACCGTCGTTACCTGTCATGTTGTTAACAGAAAGACCACAATAGGTAGTGTTGTAACGAACGAGCTGATGGGTGCGGCGCAGGTCCATCCAACGGTAATATTCACCGAGAGTCTCACGCATACGCTCGTCGAGGATGACATCCAGCTTGTTGATGGTCAATCCGTAGCTGTCGGTCTGTCCGAATGAAACGTATCCACCGGCATCATTGTAGCCCCAGTCGTAGCGTTTGTAGTCGCTGAATGAGCCAAGATAAGAAGCGTGTGAACGGGTACGAACGGCATTGAGATACTTCAGAGAATTAGCATCGTCACCCATCATAAGGTAAGCCTCTGCAGCAACGAGATAAATCTCGCTGGCGTTGAGCACTACAACATCGCGGTAGTCACCGCCCGACTGTTTGCAGTCGCTAGTAGTGTTCTTGTCGTCGAACTTGCGTACTGGAGGCAGACATCCGATCTTCTGGATTGCAGAAGAGAATGGCTGTGTATAAGTGGCAGAGTTCTTTGCGTCGTAAGAACCGTTTGCGGCATAAGCCTTGCAAGTGGAGTTCTCAGCAACCTTGAACACCTTGGTAGTGCTCTTCATACCAGTGGTAACGAACTGTGCTGCGTGGGCTGTGCAATAAGCCTCAATCTCAGAATCCTCTGTATACCATGGGAAATACTTGAATGCGATAGAGAGGTTTGCCTTCTCAGCATCAGTGGCATTGTAGTATGCCCAATAGCCCTGCTTGCTCCAGTTGCTTTCATTTCCGTCATAACCATATACTGTAGTCATGAAAGTTCCTTCGAAGCGGTCGTCGCCCTTGTCGAAAGCGTAGTAAACACGCTCTGTAGGACAGAGGTCGCTCTTCACGCCCTTCACACCCAGAGTGTTTGAACCCATATAGAGAGCAAAGTTGTGCTGCTGGTCGTGACCACCAGTCACCTTGTCGGATGAAGTGGCACGGTCGTACTGGATTGCGAAAAGAGTCTCGGCGTTGGTGCCCTTCTCATTGTTGTCGAAGTCCCATTTCTTGTCGAATGACTGTGTCAAAGGAACTGCATCAGCTACCTCAGAAGCATATTTTGCAGCCTCAGCGAAATACTCGGTGCTGTTCACTGTGTATGTACCGTTCTTTGCATCATTGACAGTTGTCTGTAAGTCCCATCCTGCTGCGAGGTAAACCTTGGCGAGGAGAGCCTTGGCACCGATAACGCTGGCACGTCCTCTGGCATCCTTCTCTGAACTTACGCTCTCGAGATTGCCGTTTGCGATGATTTCCTTCAGGTCAGCAATGACGTTGGCATAAACCGTAGCGAGGTCTGTGCGAGGATAGTTTGTGCTTGCCGACTCGATATAGTCGGTGATGTATGGCACTGCACCGAACTGCTGTGTAAGGATGTAATAGCAATAGTCGCGCACGAAACGAGCCTGGTCGTTCAGCTTGGCGTCCTTGCAATACTTCAACACACAGTTGGCATAGTTGATGGCAGCGTATGTGTTTTTATAAAGATTTGTAACATCCTCGTTGTCTGAAGAATACTGATACGACTGCAATACAGGAGCCGATGCATTCTGTCCAACGGTGTAGAGGTCTGTACCCTGACAGAACACCTTAGGATCACTGTATACATCACGCAGAGCATAATATGCATTGTTAAGCTGCTGGTTCCAACCTGAGATGTCAGAGAACTGGCTTTCAGGTGTTACAGTACTTTTATTGTCTGTATCCAAGAAATCAGAACAGCTGGACAAACCAGCCACCGTGGCCAATCCGAGGGCAGACATTATGATAAACTTTTTCATTTTGCTTCTTTGTTTAAAATGTTATTAGAACTTAATGCTTGCACCGATCTGATATGTCACTGTGCTTGGACCATCATTCTTCTTGGCTGCATCAGCCCACTCAGGATCGAATCCCTTGTACTTCGTGAATACGAATGGGTTTGTAATGTTAACATAAAGACGGAGATACTGGCAGCCCCATGAAGAGAGCAACTTCTTTGGGAATGTGTAGCCAAGAGTGATGTTCTTGACCTTCCAGTAAGAAATCTTGTCTACTGCGAGAGCATTGTAAACGTTCTTCTCATAAGATGCAGAACCGGCACCGTTGTTGGTGATAGAACTGTTTGTGAATGGGAATGAACCATAGTGTGTGGTCTCCTGGTATACAGGGTTGATGTATGTACCATCAGCGTTCACACCGTCGCAGTCGATAAGTGTTCCAGCAGGGATGTAGTAATCCATTGCAATCTTGTTCCATCCACGGTAAGCATAATCGTATGTGTCAGCCAATGTGTTTGAGTATACCGTAAAGTTCTGCTTTGTATAGATAGAGAATGAGAAATCCCAATCCTTATACTGTAAAGTAGAAGAGATGTTGCCTGTCCAAGAAGGATCCTGGCAACCGAGAATCATCTTGTCGTCAGCGTTGATCACGCCATTGCCGTCGTTATCCTTGATGATAGGCATACCCTCTGACCAACCGTATACCTTGTGGTAGTAGTCGCAAGAGCGAACCTGCTCACCAGGTGTGAAGCCTGCGTTGACGGCTGCATCATTGTTAGGAACAGTGATGTTCTTGTCTGAAACGACGCCATCCCACTTGTACAAGTAGAGAGAGTTCATTGGAGAACCTACGAACAAAGAAGATGTGATTGGATAGTCAGGATCTATGATCTTGTTCTCGCCGTTGATCTTCTTCACCTTGTTGATGTTGCGGGCGAAGTTGAAGCTTGTGGTCCAGTACCAGTCTTTGGTCTGGATGTTCACTGTGTTCAGGGCGAACTCGATACCACGGTTCTGCACCTCACCAACGTTGTCCCAAAGGCTGCCGCCACCAGATACCAATGGAAGGTGTCTCAGATAGAGCAGGTCTTTAGATGTCTTAGAATAGAGGTCGATAGATCCGTTGATTCTGTTGTTGAGGAATCCGTAGTCGATACCGAAGTTGGTTTCATAAGATTTCTCCCACTTCAAGTCAGCGTTGATGACACCGCTTGGGTAATAGCCGTTGGCAACGACAGAACCAAAGGCATAGATGTTTGGACCAGAAACGCCAACAGAGTTATAATGTCCACACACGGTGTTGTTACCAGTCACACCATAGCTCAAACGAAGCTTCAGGTTGTCGATCCATGAGATGTTCTTCATGAAGTCTTCTTCAGAGATACGCCATGCAAGAGCTGCTGATGGGAACCATCCCCAGCGAGAGTCTTTCAGGAACTTTGAAGAACCGTCGGTACGTACTGTACCTGTGAACATATACTTGCCTTTGTAAGAATAGTTCAGACGCAAAGCGTATGACATCATTGTATCTTCCCAGTATGCTGTACCGGTGCCGATACCACTATCCTTCGGGTCCTTCTCATAAATAGTACCTGTATACATATTGTACCACTTTGTACCTGTCATGATAGAAGTGGCACCAGTAGAAGTTCTGCCGAGCTGGCTGTACGTTCTGTCGGAATAAGTCATAGAGAACAATCCCATAGCACTCAGAGAGTGGGCACCGAAGGTCTTGTTGAAGTCAATCTGGTTGTCCCAAGTCCAGTCCTTGCGGGTGTACTCCTCTTGAGAAGAAGTCTCAGTACGAGAACCGCTCGAAGCTGTATACTCACCAGTGCGTGAGTTCACGTAGTTTGGAGAGAATGTGGTCTTGAATGACAACCACTCTACCGGTTTCAACTGCACGTAAATGTTACCAAGCACACGGAAGGTGTTTGACTCCTTTGAGTCGTCACGCAGATAGATGAGAGGGTTAACGGTATCAGTGAACTGATTTGCCTTTGTTCCCATTGACTCAAAGTTACCCGGCTTCACGTTGAAGCTACCGTCAGAAGCGTAAGGACGAGCGAACGGCACCTGACGGAACGCATCCTTTACGGCATCATCTGAAGCCAACTGGTTTTCTGTGTAAGCAAGGTTCAGGGTGAAACCTGCAGAGAGATATTTGTTAATCTTGCTGTCAACACTACCCTTCATGTTGTAGCGGTTCTGGAGGTCGTTCTTGTATACTCCCTCCTCACGGTTGTAACCTACTCCAAAATGATAGTGTGTATTCTTTGAAGAACCGTTTACGGCGAGGAAATGGTTCTGCTTCTGACCGTCCTGTGTCACGAGGTCTGGCCAGTTGTAGCCCTCACCGTTGTTCAGCATGTTTTTCAGTACAGAAGTGCCGTCCTCTGTATCGGCAAGCATACCCTGCAGGAAGTCCTGCTGGGTCATCTTCCATGTAGGCTGGGCAACGGTAGCGATACCGTTTGCCACCTGTCCTGAAGAGAGGAACTGAGAGAAACGCCATTTGTAGAACTGGTCGGCGTTCATATAGTCAGGCATACGGGCAATCTTTGAAATGCCATAGTATCCGTCGTATGAGATAGAAACTTTCTCCTCGCTCTTTCCGGCGAGAGAAGAACCGCTCTTTGTAGTAACGATAACTACACCGGCTGTGGCACGTGAACCGAAGATAGCTGTAGATGAAGCATCCTTCAAGATGTCCATACGCTCGATGTCCTGAGTGTTCAAGAAGCCGATGTCCTCGCAGATAACACCGTCGACAACATAGATAGGCTTTGAAGTACCCTGGATAGAAGACTTACCACGGATCTGGATGTTGAAGTCAGAACCTGCACGTCCGGTAGCCTGTGTAATCTGTGCGCCAGGAACAGAACCCTGCAATGCCTCCATTGCACTTGTAGTTCCCTTGGCAGCAAGTTTTGCACCATCAGCAGAAGATACAGAACCGGTAAGGTCGCTCTTCTTCATCGTACCGTAACCTACAACGACAACCTCATCGAGCTGAGCATTGTCTTCCTGCAATACGATATTGATCGTTGAAGAGTTTCCGAGAGTAATGGTCTGCTCTTTGTAACCAATGTAGGAAATCTTTACTTTAGAAGAAGGAGATGCATTGGGGATAGAGAAATTACCATCGATGTCGGTGATGGAACCTGGTTTGCCATCGACAAACACAGTAACACCAATCAATGGCTCTCCACTTGCATCCTTCACTGTACCCGTGACCGTCTTCTGGGCAAATGCCGTAAGACAAACCATAGGCAATACTGAAGCCGTCAAGGCTCTTCTGAATTGTAAATGCATAAATGTTATTTTTTGATTTATTAGTTAGTAGCAATCTCCTTGTAGTGTACCAGTCTGTGTGCTTCCCGAGCACATTTCCTACACATATTATAATATGTGGGGTAGTAGTTGTTTCATCTTCTTTCCTGGCACCCCTGTGCCGTTTCCGTTATGGAACGGTATAGTTTGTTTCGGTGCAAATATATATAGTTTTCTTTAAAACGCAAAACTTTAGCAAAAGTTTTTTATTTTTAAGACTAAGATTTAACTTTAATCGGCCATCTGAGACTGGCTGGCAATAAAGAAAATTCTATTGCTGTCAGACTCAGATGGCCGATATCATCAGTCTAATGTATGACCGATACCATCAGTTTAATGGTATATGTGCAAAATTTCTTTTAATCAGACATTCGGTATCCAACCGCCATTCTGTCTGAAAACATTCTCAAGCGTCACCTTTGCCGCCTCTTTTCTGGTGAGCTGGCGTGTCCATGCCGCACGTTCTTTCGTGGCAGCTCCCTCGCCATGGTTATCATACTCGCAGTAGCGTGTGGTCTTCTCGTTCTGCGTATTGCTCCAGTTGTGCCATCCTACGGGCAGGATATGCTTGCCGAGCTGACAGTTCATGAACAGGGTGTGGGCGAAGGGACGCCACGGACGACCGAGATATACCTTGCTGACTCCCTCTGCTGCGACAATCTTGCAGCGGTTGAACACATAACCGTATTCCACGTTCTGCGGAGTGGAAGCGGCGGTGATGTAGGAGTCGGTACGGCTCAGGATGGTGCAGTTTTCGAACCATGCCGTTGACGGACCGAAGATGAAGTCTGTGGTTCCCTCGATGTGGCAGTCTTTGAAATAGAGTCGTGTGTTAATGCCTCCTGTATATACCGTGTCTTGGTTGCCGAGGATGCGGCAGTTCACAAACGTGAGGCGGTCGCCCTGAGTGTGGAGCGCCACTGCCTGTCCGAGTCGTGCTGCGTTGTTTTCTATCGTGATGTTGCGGAATGTTATGTCATTGCCGTCCACCCGCACGGTGTAGGTGCGGAAGGTGCCCATCTTGCGATCGGTGCCGGGAATGAACACATTGGCATGGTCGTCGTAGGTTATTATGGTATTGTCTCTGTCCTCGCCGCATATCTCTATATTGGTGAGCCATGACGGCACGATGAGTTTTTCCTTGTAGGTGCCTTTCTTCACGAATATCACCTTGTGGTATTCCATGAATGCCCTGCACACCTCAATGGCATCGTCGATATTGCGGAACTCTGCCGTTCCGTCGCGAGCCACGAAGAGTGTGTCGGGATTGTCGTATTTGTTTGCCGCATTGACAGCCAGCGTTCCCGCAAGAACGAGAACTAGGGATAGAAGTATTTTTCTCATTTTGATTGATTAGTTTTAAATTAGTAGTTTATCAGGAAAGTTATCCTGGAAACCATAAACGTCCATTATGCCGACGTTGGAATTATGGTTACCAGGATACCGATATAGTCATATTATCCGAAAACTCGGGAGTTGGGTATATTGCATCAAACCGTCTGGTTCACTTCCTGCACACCATTGATGGTCTTCAGTCCGTTCATCACAGTCTCCACATCGCTGCGGTCGTGGATAAGCAGTTCAAAAACTCCGGCAAAGATGCCTTCGTCGCACGAAATGGTGAGCTTGTGGATATTCACGTCGAACTGGTCTGAGATGACCTTCGTCACCTCGTTGAGCATACCGATGCGGTCGATACCCTTCACCGATATGGTGGCATCGAAGAGCAACTGACGCTTCATGTCCCATTTGGCATCGAGAATCCTGTTGCCATAGCTTGACTTGAGCTTAGAAGCCACCTTGCATGAGCGTTTGTGTATCTCGATGTGGTTCTTGCCGTCGATGAATCCAAGCACGTCATCGCCCGGAATAGGATGACAGCATGGTTTGAAGATGTATGTATTGATATTGTTGTCGGTGATGTAAATCGGTTTCTTGCGGTTGAAATTCTCCGGCACGACTGCATAGCCCTTGGAAGTAGCACTCTGCTGTTTCTCTACATCGTCTTTTTTCTTGCCAAGGAACGGCACATACTTGCGCCATCCACGGGAAGTCTCACTCTTCTTGTTGTTCTTGCCCTGCAGTTCGTCGAGGTCCTGGTCGCCCAGGATGATGGTCTTGTCGCCCAATGCCTGGAGCAGCTGCTCGTGTTTCTCCACTTCATGCAGAGCGCAGAGTTTGTCCATCACGGCGAAGGTGAGTTCCATAGAATTGCGTTTGAGAAACTCGTCGAGTATCTCCTCGCCGCGCTTCTGCACTTCCCTACCCTCTCGGCGCAGGATTCCCTGAATCTTGGTCTTCGCCTTTGCCGTAGACACGAAGTTTATCCACGACGGCTGCACATGCTGAGAGTTTGAGGTAAGGATCTCCACCTGGTCGCCACTTTTGAGCTTATGGCTGAGAGGCACGAGCTTGTGGTTCACCTTGGCTCCGATACAATGGCTTCCGAGGAAGGTATGGATCTGGAATGCGAAATCGAGGGCCGTGCATCCTGCCGGCATGGTCTTGATTTCTCCCTTCGGAGTGAACACGAATATTTCTGATGCGAAGAGGTTCAGTTTAATGGTGTCGAGGAAGTCCATGGCGTCTGGCTGCGGGTCGTCGAGGATTTCCTTGATGGTGCGCAGCCAGTTGTTCAGCTCGCCCTCGTCTTCTGAGATTTCCTTGGCTCCATTGCCGTCAACTCCGTCTTTGTATTTCCAGTGTGCGGCGAAGCCCTGCTCCGCCATCTCGTCCATGCGCTCCGAACGGATCTGCACTTCTATCCATTTTCCCATGTTGCTCATCAGAGTGACATGGATTGCCTGATAGCCGTTTGCCTTGGGGTGGTTAACCCAGTCGCGCAGACGGTCGGGGTGTGATTTGTATATCTTGTTGAGTGCAACATAGATGCGGAAGCATTCGTCCACCTCCTCGTCTTTGTCTTTCGGCTTGAAAATAATTCTTACGGCAAGGATGTCGTAAATCTGGTCGAACGACACGTTTTTCTGTATCATCTTGTTCCAGATGGAGAACGGACTTTTCACTCGAGCCTTGATGGTGTATTCGATGCCCATCTTGTCGAGTGTCTCACGAATAGGTTTCGTGAAATTGTCGAAGAGGGTGTCGCGTGATGCCTGAGTACTGGCGAGCTTCTCTTCTATCTGCGCATATTTCTCCGGGTGTTCGAACTTGAAACTGAGGTTCTCCAGCTCTGTCTTGATATTGTTCAGTCCGAGACGGTTGGCGAGCGGCGCATATATATATAAGGTTTCGCCGGCAATCTTGTAGCGTTTGTTTGGCGGTTGTCCGTCGAGCGTACGCATGTTGTGCAGACGGTCGCATATCTTGATCAGGATGACACGGATGTCATCGCTCATCATCAGCAGCAGTTTCTTGAAGTTCTCTGCCTGTGCCGATGCCTGCGAACCGAAGATTCCTCCTGAAATCTTGGTCAGTCCGTCTACTATCTGGGCGATTTTCGGACCGAACATATTCTGGATGTCCTCCACCGTATAGTCGGTGTCTTCCACCACGTCGTGGAGCAGTGCCGCACTGATACTCGTTGACCCGAGTCCCATCTCCGAGCATGCTATCTGTGCCACCGCTATGGGGTGCATGATGTATGGCTCGCCGGAGAGTCGACGCACTCCCTTGTGGGCCTGACGTGCGAAGTTGAAAGCCTTCGTTATGATATCCACTTTCTTTCTGTGGCGCGATGCGAGATAACTGTCGAGCAGATGCTTGAAGGCATCATCTACCATTTTAGCATCAGCAGCCTCTCGCTCCTGGTCTGTAAGTTTCTGTTCACCCATGATAATGCGATTTTAAGAGTTAACGGTTGTATGCTGTTATCACTTCACCTTTATCTTCTTGCCGGCACGTATGTTGCTGCCCTTTATACCGTTGAGCTTGCGCAGCTTGCTCACGGTGGTGTGGTTTCTCTCGGCTATCTCGGAGAGTGTGTCACCGTTTCTCACTGTCACGCTCTTGCCTCCACGGCCCTTCTTGCCTTTCTTGCCTTTAGACTTCTTAGATGAGCGACCGTATCCTTTCTTCGAAGAGGTACGCTTCGAAGATGTGTAGCGGGGCTGTGTCTGCTCGTCCACCTCAACGAGAGAACGGCGTGTGAAGAGCTGGTCTGCCTGGTAGTTGCTGATGGAGTCTTCGTTGCTGATGAACGAATTGACCACCGAAATAGGCAGGCGAAGCACTGATGGCTTGGAGTTGCCGTTCACGATGTCGCGGCGATACTGCGGATTGAGCGCACGAAGTTCTTCGAGGTTCACTCCACACACGTCGGCAATCTGCTTCAGGTGTATGTCGCGAGTCACCACCACTGTATCGGTCTTTGCCGGCAATGTGGTGCGCATCGGACAAATGTTGTGTTCACAATAATAGTTCATCACATAGTTTGCTGCGATGAATGCAGGCACGTATCCCTTTGTCTCACGCGGCAGATATGGATAGATCTTCCAATAGTCGGCCTCTCCGCCTGCTCTTTGCATCGCCTTGCGCACATTCTGCGGTCCGCAGTTGTATGCAGCGATTACGAGACTCCAGTCGCCATAGATTTTATATAGGTCGCGCAGATAGCGTGCTGCAGCATAGGATGCCTTCACAGGGTCGCGACGCTCGTCAACGAGAGAGTTTATCTCCAGTCCATACTGCTTGCCGGTGGATGGCATGAACTGCCACAGTCCGGCAGCTCCCACTCTGGATGTAGCCTTAGGGTTGAGTGCCGACTCTATAACCGGCAGGTATTTCAGTTCCAGTGGAATGTCGTATGCCGAGAGGGCATCCTCAAATATCGGCATATAGAAATTCGATGCTCCGAGCATATAGCTCACCGAGCGGCGCAGACGACCGGTGTAGCGGTCGATGAATTTCTGCACGATGTCGTTGTATGGCATCTCCATGATATTCGGCAGACGCTTCAGACGGTCTACGTAGACCTCCGGCTCATAGGTACGGTTTTCGTCTCGGTAGTTGCAGTCGTCGTCCACCTTCAGGTATTTCTGTGAGTAATACTCCTGCAGGAGGTCGTCAAACTCAGTGCCCATAGACTCAGGCACGTCGATCACTTCTTCACGGCCGTCCTTGTCTTTCACTGTTATCTCATTGTCATTTACATCTTGTGCGAACATCTGCAACCCGCTGCCCAACAGCAGAGATGCCGCCAATACTATAACTTTGTTTTTAAATATCATTACTTAATCAAATTGTTTCTTTTTTTAATTCATACATCGTGCAGCGCAAACCGGCTCATTAGAAATTGAGCGAGCACTGCAGTCCGAGCGCCGACGACTTCAGTGGATTTGCCGAACGGCGGTCGTTCATCACCGAAGGTTCTATCTTCAGGCTCAGGTCCTTGGATATGTCAAACTGCGACAGCGACGCATCCACGTATGCGTCGATTACAGAGAGAGCATAGACACCTATCATGCAGAAAATGCTCAGGTCGCGGTATTTGCGGTAGTAGTCCTTCCTGCGCTTGAAGAGATTCTGATATCGCTCTTTGTTTTCATCCGTTATCTGCATTCCGAGATGCAGGAATTGGTTGTAGCTCTGCGTATTGGGGTCGTCGTCCATGATGTCCATATATGCCTGCGAATAATCGCGGAACATCTGGTTGTTCCACCTCCATGCATAGATACAGCCGAGGAATCCGCCGTATACGATAGGCAGTTTCCAGTATTTACGGTTATACACCTGTCCGGCTCCCGGCAGCACTATGGCGAGCCACATGGCACGCTTGGGATCAGGGCTCCATGTCGCCCAGTCGCGCTTTGCCTTTTTCTGCTTCACGCCTACAGAGTCCACCTTATTTAATATATATATGGAATCTGCATTCAACATAGATACTGTATCCACAGCCACGGCACCCCTCGCCGCACTCAGCAACGAGTCCGGCACAACCGTCGGCTGCGTTGCCGACGGTGCCTGCAGTTTCTCCGTCTCCGCGGCATTCACGGCAAGCATCGTCCATGCTGCCACGAGGCACATCATCATTCTATGAATGTTGCTCAACACTTCACGTTCCGCTTTTAGTCGTTCATTTTGTCGAGCGCCGCCATGATGCGCTCCAGTTCATCGGCATTGGCAAACGGGATGCTTATCTTTCCTTTTCCCTTTGGCGAACAGGTCATCTGCACCTTTGTGGAGAAGAACGAAGAGAGTCGTTCCTTCAGGGCGTTGAACTCCTCCGGGAGCTGTGTCTTCGAGGCTATCACCTTTTTGCCCACCGTCACGTCTTCGCCGCTGTTGAGCTGCTTGGCTATCTCCTCCACCTTTCTCACGGAGTATCCGTTTTTCTGTATTTCCTTGAACACCTTGATCTGAAGCGACGGTGAGTCGATAGAGAGAAGCGCACGCGCATGTCCCATGTCGATTTCCTTTTTCTGCAATGCCATCTGCACCTGTGCGGGCAACTTCAGCAGTCTGAGGTAGTTGGTTATCGCCGTGCGGCTCTTGCCCACTCGCTCCGACACCTTTTCCTGTGTCATTCCTGAGTTTGAGAGCAGGTGTTCGTATGCCAGAGCAATCTCAATGGCGTTGAGGTCCTCTCGCTGTATGTTCTCCACGAGCGCCATCTCCATGACGTTCTCGTCTTTTATCGTGCGTATATATGCCGGTATGGCTGTCAGCCCAGCTATCTGCGAGGCTCTCCAGCGGCGCTCTCCGGCAATGATCTGGTATCTGTCCTCAGCCACCTGTCTGAGTGTGATTGGCTGTATGATACCGATTTCGCGGATGCTGTTGGCAAGTTCCTGAAGCGCTTCCTCATCGAATTCCCGACGTGGCTGGTTAGGGTTTGCCTCAATCTGGTCTATTTCAATTTCGTTTATCGTAGAACTGCCCTGCGGACGCACGTCGTCGGTTGAAATCAGTGCGTCGAGTCCGCGTCCGAGTGCGCTGTATCTCTTGTGTACTCCCATTATCTCGTTGCTTATGTTTGCTTATTGTTTGCTTGTTTTCTCGTTCTTGTTGATGATTTCCTTTGCCAGCGCCAGGTGGTTCTTGCTTCCTGTGGAGTCGGCATCATACAGGATGACGGGCAGTCCGTGGCTTGGCGACTCGCTGAGCTTCACGTTTCTCTGGATTACGGTCTTGAACACCAGTTCCTGGAAATGGCGCTTCACCTCGTAGTATATCTGGTTGGCGAGGCGCAGTCTGCCGTCATACATCGTGAGCAGGAATCCTTCTATCTCAAGACGTGTGTTGAGTTTGCTCTTGATAATCTTGATGGTATTGAGCAGTTTGCTGATTCCCTCAAGGGCGAAATACTCACACTGCACGGGGATTATGACGGAGTCGGCTGCCGTGAGGGCATTGACGGTAATCAGTCCGAGCGAAGGTGAGCAGTCGATAAGGATATAGTCGTAATCATCACGTATAGGCTGCAGCATTCTCTTGATCACCTGTTCGCGGTGTTCGAGATTCAGCATCTCTATCTCTGCTCCCACAAGGTCGATATGGCTCGGAATGATATCAAGTCCGTCGATGTCAGTGGTATAGACAGCTTCCTTCACGTCGGCATGGTCGATGATGCACTCATAGAGTGTGCAGTCCACGTCCTTGGAGTTGACCCCGAGTCCGCTGGAGGCATTAGCCTGCGGGTCGGCGTCGATGACGAGCACTTTCTTTTCAAGCGTAGCGAGCGAGGCGGCGAGGTTGATGGTGGTTGTAGTCTTTCCCACACCGCCTTTCTGGTTAGCCAAAGCAATAATCTTTCCCATTTTATCCTTTTCTAATTTGTTCGGGGCCATAGCAATTCAGCCAAACCTACTGATTTGGTATAGCCCAATTATTTTGCAAAGATACATAATTTGCGCCACAATCAGAGGTTTTAAACCTTTTTTCGTACTTTTTAATATGGGAAAGTGGTATTGCCGATATGGGAAAGTGGCCTTGGATGTAGTCTCCTGATTTTGGTTGAGTCTGCATTTGCACGGCATGCCTATATTATTTTATGCAAACAGAGTTTTCCCGACAAAATAATATCATAGTATCATTCTGAGGATACCCAAAAGATCTTTAGCATTGTTCTCTTGCATTTTTAGTCTAATAGCCACTTCGCTATCAATGCCCTCTGTCTCTGCCGAAGGGATAAGACCTATACTTCCAAGTACTAAAACCTATGAACAGAGCCGCGGTGTGGAACATTCCCCGATTCATTGGTGAGTTTTTCAGATAATTGCTTGCATATCTCAAGTATTTTGACGAATTTTGTATAAAGGTTGTACATACGACGGTTTGGACTTAATGTTTTGAACACCACTAAGTTACTAAAAATCAGCGATATATACAACCTTTTACTCATATTTATCAACTTAAATTAATTCCGCCAACGGGTTATTTTAATAAAATTTGGGGTAACGGAATTGTATGCAATAATAAAAACATAAGATTAAAAAATGGAATAACAGGACAAACAGGCTTTACAAATGCATCTGGGCATGTTGATGTCGTATATAACAGAAAAGCAGCCGGCGGAGAACATGGAGCTGTATACTATTATAATGAAGGTGCACATACATTAATATGGAAATATAGAGGATTTAGAAAATGAAAAAAATATTAGCATTCATTACAATTTCTTTTGTCATCTCATGTGTATGTTGGACTAAGCCAGATGATAAGGAGATGGTTATTATAAAAGAATCTTACGATTATGGCAGTAATCATGCAATAGAATTATTTGTCAAATATGAAAACAACATTTCAGCATATTCATTCATCTTTTCAAAGGAAGCAAATGAAATATCATTATATATTGACCGGAACACTTCATTTAAAAGATACGACATGTATTCAACCCCCAAAGATACATCATGTTATTCTAAGGTTGTGTCACAACGCAAATATACATTATGCGATTATAAATCTTTTTTAAGACAATTAAATCTTTGCCTAAACAAGGCACAAGACTATTATAATCTGAAATGTCTTAAATCTATTTATTTTCAGACATCTGATTTACAGGAAAGAACAAAAGAATTTACTACATTTTTATATAAAGAAAAGATTTACAAAAATAATATGTGGTACACTGATGAACAAATTATTTCAGCCTTAAACAAAACATCATTCAGGAATGATTTAAATAATGTGCTAAGGAAATACGGCATAAAATGTAACTGTTTCAACTGTGACGGATTGGCTCTCGTACAAACAAGAAAAGACATATTGCAAGAATATTTATATGACCCTAATATTAATATTTTGGTTATTGTTCCCATTGTAGCACATATTTCAAGTATTAAATGACTAATAACAAAATCAGAATACTCCATTAAAAGACATAGAAGTATAATAAAAGGAATATGGCACATAAAAGTTTCTTGTTCTTTTCAGCTTTGGTCAATTCCATCATCAACGGAGCCAACCTTATGCAGACGGCAAAGAACACCTTTACAGGAGGTTTCTGGGGAGGCGTGAGCGGTTTCGCAAACTTCGAGATCGGGAACCTTGAAAACGTGTACATGAAGATTGCCGCCCACTCCGTGTCCGAAGGGGCTATGGAAGGAATACGCGGAGGGCACTTCGAGCACGGTTTCTTCACTGGCATGGCATCTGCAGCAGGCGGCAGCTTATTGAACCAAAAGAATTATGTAACTACATTGGAGGATATTTTTCTGAGATTGCGTATGACGTTAAGAATGGATGTGCTATTAGACTTAGCTATGCGATGAATAAAAGCGGATTTCTTATACCACATGTTAAAGGAACATATAAGGGCGGTGACGGAAAATGGTATTTTATAAAAGCTTTAGATATGTCTAAATATTTAAGAAGATATAGGGTTACTACAGTTAGCGAAGCAAAAAAAGCAAAAAATGGATTAGTGTTTTTACATCCAAGCAACAGTTGGGTAAGTGAACAAATATCTGGTCACGTTGATGTAGTATATCGACATAAATGGGGGTCGTATTACAGATATTATAATTATTATGGTGGTAGTCCTTACAAGGGATTTAAAACAGAAATATATCATTGACTATGAAGTATTTAAAATATATAATGTGTACATTCTTCATTCTTCTAAGTACCAATTGCAGAAATGAGGCATTGTCAAAAAAAGAATGGACAATAAAGGTTTCTTCAGTCCCTGCCCGGTATCCTTATTCAAAGGTGATAAAGTGCGATGGATACAAAAATAAAAAAGTATGTATGATGCAGACTTATGCAAGCTTTTTTAAGGGGAAAATAGTTTCTTTTGTTATAACAAGAAACTATAAAGATCAAAATAATGCATTCTACCCAACATACGATGAGAAAATTTCATTTTTGGATACATCTTTATGTATAATAAACAAAAAATATCAAACAGACCATTTCAATCAATTAATGATTAATTTAGATTTATGGCAAGAATTGTACAATATATTTACTGAATACTATGATTCAAACAATTTCAAGCATAAGTTTAAAAGCACGAAATTCTATAAAGATATTTCATTTGTTCTAAATGAAAATGGATACAAAATTAAAAGTTTCACATTTGACGATATCTATATTCAAGAATACAATAAACAGAAAATAATAACCGGATGTTGCACTTTTGACATTATAAATCACAAATAAGCGGCTCTTTTTACCACCTACAATTGACGAAGAGCCTTTATGTGAACATGTTTAATTCAAAATCATACAGGATAAAATGAGATATTTACTAACATTGTGTTTTTTGCTGTTTTTTACGTTTTCACATAGTCAGGAATATACGAAGTCTTTTTCTGTTGAATTAGATTCCATTGATAATATTTTGGCAAGTTTACCGCCTTGTAAAGACACAACTATAATAGAATCGGCAATTCATCGATGTGACGAGTTGGACAGTCTGAATTTATCTCCAGACGATGAGTATACTGTGTTGCAAAAGAAAAGCCAATTGCTGGCAATGTTGGGTAAATATGTGGAAGGCTTTCTTACTCAAGAAAAAGGCATTCTTAGATTAGACACAACTGATATCAGATATCTGGAGTATTTTGCCGTAAAAAACAAATATTTAGGAAATAAGAAATTGTCAGATTCATATTATGATAAAGCCATTGATATGTGTGGCAAAATGACTGAAAAAAAATACAAGCTAAAAAAAGTTGAATGTTTAGTTGGTAAAAGAGACTTGACAGAAGCAAAAAACACGTTAAGGCGTTTAATAAAGATATATAATGACAGTGATTACAAAATGCTTTTAAAAGAGTTTGACAGTATATTGGAACAGGCTATTCCCATTGATTCATTTATGGAAAATGAATTTAAGAAATATTTTCACTTGGAACTTGGAGAGTAACTACTCATGCCCATAGGGGATGCTGAGTAGTTACTTCAATAGGGGTGCTGAGTATTATTTTCAAACTTGAGGCACAATGGCTTTATGTCCTTAAATGGGCACGCTGCTTGCCCAACTGGGGAACGCTGCTTTCTCATCATGGGCAAGCAGCTTGCCCCGGATGGGCAGAATTGGTTTCTGATACCTGCCCGATACATTCATATTTTCAGAGTTCAGCCAACGCATGCGATTCCTGCCATCTGACAATTCCTCTCATCTGCAAACCATCCAGATGGAATTCCTCTCATCTGCAAACCATCCAGACAATTGGCTGACAATCGCGAGATAGTCAACTGTCTGTTTGTCAGAATATTACGACAAAAAACCAGATGGTCTGACAGTTTTTCGCAATTCTTGGGTTCTTCGTCAATTTAGGTGGTAAAAACAATGCTTATTTATGGCTTAAATATTTGATTGTCAGCACGTTAATAAGTATAATAAAAGTTGCAGATGTTCGTATTTTTTAGTATCTTTGTGTGTGAAAAAAGAAAAGAAAACACTCCCATCTGCAGGGCACAAAGTTATAAAGAAATCCGGACTTCAGCAAGTTGC